>Ga0208764_10000200_pt1 | contig 35447 bp, 34 predicted proteins | sample ETNtaG_18_FD_185762 | JGI IMG/M metagenome (GOLD analysis project Ga0208764, IMG submission 185762) | Marine microbial and viral communities from oxygen minimum zone, Eastern Pacific Ocean - ETNP201302SV91 (SPAdes) (version 2) | ecosystem: Environmental > Aquatic > Marine > Oceanic ... | reverse complement strand
CGTCGCCGTCCGTGTCGAATGAGAACTCGCACTCATACCCGTCGCCGACGTCGGTGCAGTCGTCGTAGGTCGTGTTGTAGGTCTCCTCCTCCCACTCCACACCGTCGTAGGTCAGGGTGAATGGCGATGGTGGCTGCTCGCAAGGGCCTATGAATCCGAAACTATCCCAGTGGATATGATCCTGCCAGTTCATCCCCTGGTGTGAATGAATCTCATACAGATCTGCATCCACATCGGCATCGCAGGTGAAGTTGCTCGTCTCCATGTGGAAGGTGACCGTCTCGTTCACGTCGGAAGCGGTGAAGTTGCTCACCATCTCCTCGTAGTCGCAACCCTGATCACTGCAGACCTCCGTTTCGACTCTCAAGGAGTAGTTCTCCCCAACCTCTAGTTCCTCGATGAGGAGCTCCATCGTGTGGTTCCCCTCCTCGATCGCCGGTGGCATCATACCTACTATGCAGAGCCACAAACCGCTCTCCATGCCGCAGTCGCCATACTCGAAGTACCGAGTCGTGGTGTAGTCATCCTCTCCGTCGTCATCCACGTCGTGGCCTTCCTCGCACTCATACCCGTCGCCGACGTCGGTGCAGTCGTCGTACTCCAAGTAGTAGGGCTCCTCCTCCCACTCCACACCGTCGTAGGTCAGGGTGAATGGGGAGTCCGGTTCCTCACAAGGGCCTTCGTACATGCTGTAGTCATCTTCGATAGCAGGAATCCCGTTGGGCCAGTTGCTGGGGTCATCCCAGACGATGATGGTGATGTATTCCTCGCAGTCGTAGGGCGAAACCTCCAGCTCAGCCGAAATCGAGTGGTTCTCTGATGTGCTGTTGAACTCCAAGTATCCTGGTTCAAGTTCGATCAGGGAAACGGCGTAGTGAGTGCTCGTGTTTAGGGTGCTGATGTTGACCATTACGTCATAGACGCCCTCGTCCAACATGATCGGGGACAGCAGTGAGTTGTTCTCAGTGAACTCGTGATCCTCGCTCTGGCCAAACGAATCGGTGCAGTGCCACCCATCGCCAGAGGCATCCTCGCAGTAGTACCACCAGTCTTCCTCGGAGTCTAGCTCGCCGTCACCGTTAAAGTCCATGCCGCACCACCAGAGGGTTTCGGCATCGTCCCAGTAGCAGTCCGGATACCATTCGGATTCTACCCCGGAAAAGAGTTCGATCCACTCCCCTGCGTCTTCGTCCCATACGGAAACCGTAACGGGGTCTATGCATGGGCCTGTCATCATCGTCACGAAGCCCCCTATTGCTTCGCCTGGGCCGTTGTCAAACAGAATAGCTTGGATCATGATCCCGCAAGTCATTATCTGTACTTCGAAGTCGAAGTCGAGTTGGGTTCCGGGATCGGTGCCACTCCAGTTGGACATGAATTCGTGCCCTTCATCTGATCCCTCTGAGGCAACAAACCACATCATTGAGTATGAGCCAGTGGATGACAGGTTTGCCACTTCGAACGAGGCATCGTAGATGCCTGGATCTAGCGATGGGGGCTGGTCGAATTCGAAACCTTCGACGGATTCATCCGTTCCATCCCCGTCAAGGTCTATTTCCAGAGTGATGTCGCCGGTATTTCCGCATGGTCCGATGATCCCCCATGAAAACTCCCACTCGTCACCGGAAGTCTCGTTCTCCAGGTTGGCTTCTATTTCCACTTCGCAATCCATGACTCCGAGGGTGAGGTTCCAATGCTCCGCGCTGGAATCGCTCATCGCAGTCCAGCTCCTACTCTCGTCGACATGTTCCGAGCAGTCTCCGGTAAACTCGCAGACCTCGGCCGTCCACTCCAAGGAGTAGGTGTCGTTGGAGGTCAGGTTCATGGACGTGAACCTGAACTCGTAGGTCCCAGCATCCATGAAGCCGTCTGTCATTGGATCTGAGTGATGCGAGACGCCGATCCATGTTCCATTATCATTCATCTCCAGGGTGAGAGGTTCTTGAGATCCCGTCTGAGGGGGGTTAGCAGACACAGGGGCCGCTAGGGGCGCAAGTGCAGATACCAGCATGATCAGGCTGATGCTCAGTGTTCTAGTCATTCGTGTAGTGCTTTCGCTATACATGTAAGCAAAACGCTCCTACCGGTCATATTTAACCGTAGAGCCTACGTAATTCACAGAATGGGGTGCTATTATTTCCCCTTCTTCCACCACTGAATTGTATCGCCTGAGACATTGCTCTCCGAGTCTTTCTCCATCCCAAACTCGGTCAAATCTGTGTCGAACTCCTGTCCTCCAGATGGAAGCTCTATGGGTGAGATGCATATTCTCGCTCTATCGACTAGTTCTGAAGAAAGGAACCTCTTCCAGGTCTCGACCCCCCCTTCGACTAGGAGGGACTGAACCCCCATGTCTCCCAGCATATGGAGGAGGTTTGGAATGGGGATGTCCGGGCCTGGTATGACTGCACGAGTGACATTGTGGGCATCCAGTGAGTTGTCGAAGTCAGAAGACTGCACCAGCAGGGTAGGGGCTTCATCATCCGATAGCAGCCTACAGCCTTCTGGGATTCTGTTTCTTGGGTCCAGAACAACCCTCAGAGGGCTATCCCTAGGTTTGACCTCCGGACCCCTGACGGTCAAGGAGGGATTGTCCCTGATCACTGTCCCCACTCCTACTAGTATTGCCATGGAGTCGGCTCTCAAGGCATGGGACATCTCGAGAGCCTCGGTCGAACTGAATCTTCTCGCAGGTTCGGAGGGATTCCCATCCACTCTGCCTCTGGAGTCGGTGGATGCCTTCAGAGTCACAAGGGGTCTTTTCTCCCTGCACCAATGTATGAATTCGCCCATCTGCTCCTCGCAGGCCTCTCCGAGGAGTCCTGTGATTACTTCGACGCCATTTTCCTTCAGCATAATTGCACCACCGCCTCTGACCGTGGGATTGGGGTCCATTGCCCCGATCACCACCTTCTCCACACCGGCCCACAATAGTGACTCGGTGCAAGGAGGGGTCCTCCCGAAGTGATTGCATGGCTCCAATGTGATGTAAGCAGTAGTTCCCCGTGTTGTAACTCCCTTGGCTTCTGCGTCCGCGATCGCCATCTGCTCCGCATGGAGGCCCCCGATGTGGTCGTGCCATCCCTCTGCCACCACCTCTCCGTCCTTGACCAGGACACACCCCACTAGTGGGTTGGGCATCACTCGGTGTCTGCCCCTCTCGGCCAGATCTATAGCCCTCCGCATGTGAGACTGACCCTCGGACATGTGATGCCCGGTCATGGCGCCCACTCATGATTCCTCGCTTCGGCAGTATTGAAGTCGGAGAGTGCCTCTCATGGTGCGTGACACGCATAGCCTGCATACTCAATCCCAATGCCCGCGATGGCCTCTCCGTGCGCCAGTGGGACAAGTTCGAACCAGCCCTCAAGGAGGCGGGCTTCGAAATCGACCTCCGCCGCACGGAGGGTCCCGGGCACGCAATGGACATCGCTCAGAGCCTGGTTGATGAGGACCACGAACTAGTCGTCGCTATAGGTGGTGATGGGACAGTGCATGAGGTGGCATCTGGGCTCAGAGGGTCTCAGAAGGTCCTCGGCATACTACCCATAGGCAGTGGGAACGACTATGCGAGGGCGCATGGGATCCCGACACCGAAGGGAAGCAAGTTCAAGGAAATGCAAGAAGCAATCGATATCCTATCCAATGGAAAGGATCGAAGGGTTGGTTCGGTCAGGGTCGAGGGGCCTCCCGCTCCAGAGCACCCCACCAAGGCAGCACCTGAGAACTTCTCCTGCAACGGTGAGCCAGACGTCGAGGGAAACCTAGTCCGATGGAGCTTCCTCGAATGCGATGCTGGAGTGACATCGGTAGTCAACCGTATGAAGGACGAGGGCCAGTTCAAGTGGATCAGAGGCCAGGCTAAGTATACCGTCCTCGCTATCAAGGCAGTCATCTTCTGGAAGAAGCAGAGGGGCACGTACTCCATCGATGGAGGGCAGAAGGTGGATGTCGACCTCTCGGGATTATTCTGCCTGAGCCAGTGCCAGACCTTCGGAGGAGGGTACAGAGTCGCCCCAGGAGCCAAGCCTACTCAGGGACACGGTTCCCTAGTCATGGCTTGGGGTCTTTCCAAGATCAGGATGCTGTTGCTGATGGGGCCACTGGAGAAGGGCAAGCACGTAGGGAAGTGGGGAGTCACCATGGAATCTGCAAAGAGCTACGAGCTCGATGTCTCCGAAGGTGATCCGCTGTTCGTGAACGTCGATGGCGAGGCGGTATTAACGACCCCGGTCTCGATGGAGTATGCCGATAATCAACTCACGGTCAGAGGGGCTGCTACTATTCCTAACGAGTAGTCTACTGCACACCTTCAAAGCACTCGTCCAACACCGGACTACGTGGTCACCAAGGAAAGGAGGAAGTGGAAGGAGCGATCGACCCAGAGATCGAAGTACGGTACGGCAGAGGCGCCGGACCCGTTTCCAATCAGCCGTTCCAGGCTCGAGAAGTTCCACGCGTGCCCCAGATGCTTCTGGCTTGACAGGGTCAAGGGAGTGGACACCCCTGGAATCCCATCCTTCCTCCTGAACACGCTCGTGGACACTCTGCTGAAGAGGGAGTTCGATGTACACAGGGATGAGGGTTCCCCTCACCAGTACATGTCCGAGAACGGACTGGCACACATGGTCCCGCTAGCTCACGAGATGATGGACGAATGGAGGGAGAACTTCAAGGGAGTCAGGGTGGAGAAACACGGATTGCAGGTTTTTGGAGCAGTCGATGACATCTGGATGTCGCAGGAAGGTAATGCTGAGGAGTGGTACGTTGTCGACTACAAGTCTACGGCAACGAAGGCCGACTTGACTGCAGATCTTTTCCTCGAGGACATATACAAGGGGTCTTACGTCCGTCAGATGGCGATCTACCAGTGGCTCCTGAGAGAGTTGGGGCATCCGGTTTCCACCCGTGGCTTCTTCGTATACGAGAATGGTAACGTCGACGATTCTGCGCTTCTCAGAGATGATTCCGCTGAAAGTCCTCGGGGAATACCCCTGAAGCCAGCATTGGTGATCGAGATCGACACTGCTGACCCCAAAACTGTGATTGAGGGGGAGAGGATTGACTTAGATTGGGTGGACGGATTGGTCAGGGGTGCGAAGGAATGCCTGGATCTCGACGATCCCCCCGAAGCGGGAGAGTTCTGTCACCATTGCGCGTTCGTCTCCGCAGCATCCCAATTCTAGATTCGCAAATGTGGAGCTTTTGTGGCGCAGACGGAGAGATTTGAACTCCCGAGTCACTAGGACACCGGATTTCAAATCCGGCGCAATACCAGGCTATGCGACGTCTGCAGCGAGTATGCGTGGGGACTACCACGGATGAACCTTGCAGCCCTAGAGTCCGTAGTTTCCGGGCCTGCACCAGTCCGGGAGGCTAGAGGGAGCGTCTGGGTGGGTCAGTCCCACGAACAGGACCATGATTAGGATGAAGAAGGCTGGGAAGAGGGCGGTCATGGTCAGAATGCCAGAGTCCTCGTCACCGTAAAGGTGCATGAATATCGCAGCGATCATGATGAACTTCGGAATCGCAATTATGGTCAGAATCCATAGCGTGACCACCTTCTCTTCTGTCCCGAGAGAATCTGCCACTGGAGCGAGGTCGGCACCCACTGCGAGGACCTCTATCAGGGTCAGTATCATCAATCCGTAGAAGTTCATCCAGTAGGGGTCTTGCCCCATTATCTTGTAATGCGCCATTTTTTTTCACCTCAGTATAGATAGAAGAACGGGAAGACCAGGACCCAAACCAGGTCCACGAAGTGCCAGTAGAGGCCGAAGTACTCGATGGACACCGCGTTGTCTGGGGTGTAACCGCCCTTGGCCGCCTTCAGGGTCATGTAAGTGAGACCTACTATGCCTCCCAGCACGTGCGCACCGTGAGTACCTGTTGTCACGTAGAATGTGGTGGCACTGACCTGGATGTCAGCCATCATGTGCCCTCCAGGATGGGTCCCTGCCTCCATCATCGCGTAGAGAGCGCTGTCCTCTGGAATGGAGTAGTCATTGGGGTGAGCCTCAATGTAGTGGGTGTCGTACGCATGGTGCTGGTAGCTGTCCGCATTGATCAGGTAACCCTCTGCGTAGAGTGACTTGATGCTGGAGTCACCATGGTTGAACTCGTGCAGGAACTCGGGCAGAGGGAAGCCAAGGAACCACTCGATCATCTTCAGCGTGAGGAACAGGATCGCGAGGAACCATGTGGTGCCCAGATAGCGAGTCACCTTCCTCCTCCTGACGTCCTCGTCGATGTCCTTCTTCTTCGCGTAGCGAAGTGCTTGCACTATGGTGAATGATGAGATGATCAGGGCGAAGGTGTTTATCGCACCCGGGGCGATGTGGAACCAGCTAGAGGCTATCAGGTGCCCTGCAGGCTCGAAGCATATCACTGAAGTCCCCTCTACCCACTCTCCCGACTCGAAGACGGTCTGGCAGTTGGGGATCCCGAACCTGTATCTCATGTAGGTGCTGAACAAGGAGGTGAATACCATCATCTCGGACATCAGGAACATCCACATCGCTACCTTCCTGATGTCGATGTTCTGGAACGGTGTCCCGGCTGACTTGGGCTCGAAGACCTCCCCGTTCACTCCGAAACTCATGTCCTGCCTCCACCAGACTATCAGGCTGAACCCGATTACGCCAAGTCCGACGAAGATCAAAGGTACGTTGCCCCATCCTTGGAACTCTCCGAACTTGAAAGCCCCTGCCAGAGTGAATAGGAATATCGCCACGCCCAAGCTCAGTATGAACGGGGCCCAGGAGTTGTGAGGAGCACCATGCCTCCAGTCGTGAGGGCCCCATGGGCTGGGGTGATGGTCACCGCTCAATGTGATGCCTCCTCTGTCTCGTCATCGCTAACCATCAGCCTCTGGAACCAGGTGGATAGCACCCCGGGCTCGTTCGCGATGTGCTCGTTCGCGTCTTTCAGAGTCGGAAGCCCCCAGGAGCCGTCATCCAGCTTGTACAGGGTGTGAGCAGGGGGTGGGGAACTAGTCATCCATTCGAATGACCACCCTCCCCATGGGTCGTCGGGAGCGTCCTCTCCCCTGATCGAGGATGCTATCATGTTGAAAACCAGTATGAAGTTGGAGAAGAAGAACAGGAATCCAGAGACCGTGATGAACATGTTCCAGCCGGCTGCTTCCATGGGAAGAGACCCTAGGGCCTCCTCGGTAGTCACGAAGTATGTGTGATGCCTGCGTGTCATCCCCCAGACCCCCAGACGGTGCATAGGCCAGAAGAGGGCGTTGTAGGAGACGAATGCGGTCAGGAAGTGAAGGACACCTAGCTTCTCGCTGAGCATCTTCCCTGTGGCCTTGGGCCACCAGTAGTATATCCCTGCGAAGAATCCGAAGACGGTGCCGCCGACCAGTACGTAGTGGAAGTGAGCCACCACGAAGTACGACTCATGGAGGTGAGTGTCCATCGCTATCGAAGGGAAGAACATCCCGGAGATGCCCCCCAATGTGAACGTCACAAGGAAGCCAAGTGCCCAGAGGGTGTGAGTCCTGTAGACGAGCGACCCCCCGTGCATTGTCATCAGCCAGTTGAATATCTTGATTCCTGTCGGCACGGCGACCAGCATGGTTGTCAGCATGGTGACGAACCTCAGTGTCGGGCTCATTCCGCTGGTGAACATATGATGCCCATACACGATGAAGGCTACAATGCCGATTCCGGCGAGGGCGTAGACCATGGACCGGTATCCGAATACCGACCTCCTCGAACTGGTTGCTATGACCTCCGAAATGATGCCGAATGCCGGGACTATGACTACGTAGACCTCTGGGTGCCCGAAGTACCAGAATAGGTGGCTCCACAGCAGTGGGTCGCCCCCTGCGGCAATGTCGTAGAATGCGGTCCCCACCACTCGGTCGAGGTATACCTGAATCAGGCCCACGCCGAAGGCTGGTATCGAGAGGAACAGCATCACGTTGGCCACTAGTATTGACCAGCTGAATAGTGGCATCTGCATCCAGCCCATTCCAGGCGCCCTCATCACGGCCATTGTGGTTAGGAAGTTGATTCCGGTGAGCGTGGAGGATGCCACCAGCATTATCTGGCCGGCAGCCCACATGGTCGTACCATAGTGGGCCCCCTCGCTGACCACATAGGGTGCGTAGCCAGTCCAACCGGTATCGGCCCCGTGCCCGGAGAACACTCCGGTGAAGATGAGCAGGGCCGCGAAGGGCTGCAACCAGAAGGACATCGCATTGATTCTTGGCAGGGCCAAGTCAGCTGCCCCGAGCTGCAGCGGTATCATCCAGTTCGCGAAGCCGTTGATCATGGGCATCGCAGCAAGGAAGATCATGGTCGTACCGTGGAGAGTGAAGAACTGGTTGTACTGCTCCTGCGTTAGGAAGTCGTTTCCTGGTACAGCGAGTTGTATCCGGATAATCATGGCCATTATTCCACCTACTCCGAGGAAGAACAAGCCAGCGACGAAGTACAGTGTGCCTATCTTCTTGTGATCGGTGCTAGTCAGCCAGTCAGCGAGCCAGGGTGCGAAGTTGTCCCAGTCGAAGGCATCGGGATCCTTTCTGTAGAACACATATGCTAGTGTGATTGCTAGAAGAGATGCGGAGACGATTATCAGGACGCCGAGAACGACGAATGGGTCGGCTGCCTCCAAGACCTCTATCGGCCCGCCGAGAGAAACTGTGACCTTGCTCCACATGTCCCCAGAGGTCCCCCCTCCTGCTCCGTCTGCGTTACCGTTGACCGAGTTGACATGCAGGACGAAGTCGACGTTCTTGTCCGTAGCGGGTGCGGTCCAAATTACTGTCCAAGAAACCTGGTCGTTACCCGCGTCTGTGTGCCCGACTTCGTTCTCATTGTACAGCTGAGCGGTCGCATCTTTCACGGAAAGAGAACCTTCGCTCGCCCACAGGTGGAATCCACCCTGGTTAACGTTTCCTTCCTGGCTGGGGCCGCCTTGGAATGATACCGTAATCTCATACTCTTCGGAGTAGTTGTAGCTCTCAGGGAGGCCATCTATCGATGCCACCACTGATGCCGAAGGGACTGCCCCGTGGCAGTTGCAACCTGATTGTTGCACGCTGGAAATGCCACCAGGGAGGGACTGGGCAGATGGCAATGCAAGCATTGCGGCTATTACCACTAGAGCCACGATTGCGCCCTTTGATCTGTTTCTCAGCATATTTTCATCCTCAGTTGTGAGCCACCAGCTTTGCGGCCATTATCGAATGGGCATCGCCGCAGTATTCCGCACAGAGAATCATGGACTCCTCGGTCATCGATTCATGAATTGGAAGCCAAAGGGTGGTCTGTTGCCCGGGCACGGTGTCTTCCTTGGTACCCAAGTGTTGGAACCAAGGGGCGTGAGTAACATCAATCGAATCCATGACCGCGAAATATGTCTCGCCCTTACTCAGATTGAGGACAGGGACACTGCCGTAAACCTCCATAGTCTCGGTTCCGGTATCGCAGAGGCTGGCATCCAAATCAAGGCAGTCGAAGCTCCAGAACCACTGCTGCCCTGTAATCTCAATCACGTGGTAGCAATCAGAAGAAATTATTCCATTAGAGTCCATTTCGTTGTTCGAACCTGTGTATTCGGGATCATCGTAATCGCATTCGTAACCGTGTATCCCGCCATCGGCCGATGTCCACATTGCATCCAACGGCTCCCACGAGTAATAGGTCAGCCATACTATCAGCAAGAATGGTAGGACGGTCCAAGCGACTTCTAGACGCATGTCGTCGTTGTGCTTGGGGAAAACCCCAACCTCGATTCCATCCACGTTTGGTAACTTCTCACCATCCTTCGATGTAAACCAGAATGAGTGGTGATAGAGCCATCCGAAAGCAATCGCCCCCACGATTACAGACCACAAAATGTAGTGGTCCCACAGACCTTCGAAGATGGGAGTCATGACGGACATGGCTATCTCTAACTCTACGGGGTCAAATTCAACTCATAAGGGTCGCGGGTAAGTCATCTGCATGATGCCCTAACATTCTGGTTAATTTTACCAATCAGAAGAATGAAGAAAAACGCGAATATTGGATTCATTGGGGGCCATGATGACCGACGAATTCAGAATACCTGGTTGGGAATCGAAAAGGGAGAGGGTGGATGGCCCTGCAGACAGGGTTGTGAGATTCGACAAGGCATCCAGAGCTATTGCAGAGGCGCTAATCAGAAACAGATCGCAAGAACGGGGTGGGTCCGGAATCCCCGTCGTAGTGGAAGGGAATAGGGACGAGGAGGCCCTCAGAGCATTGGGGTTCACCGGACCGATTGAGAAGATAAATAGAGGGTGGGATCGCCCTAGGATGGTAGCATACTTGCACTCCGAATACTGCACTGGCCGGACCCATGACGGAGGTCCACCTGTCATTCTGCTAATGGACTGGGACAGGACAGGAGGGAGGATACAGACATCACTCAGAGAGCGTCTGATGGCAATGGACTCTCCCGTTGATGAGGCTCTCAGGAACACTCTATTGAGGACAATGAAGCCAGAGGGAAGAACTGTCGAGTCACTACTGCCGCATGTGCCCTCCCTAGGTCCGTTGGTTGAGCGTCTAGTGTCTGATATGGAGTGAGTGATCATTCGGGGATCGAGGGAGGCATCTCCTTGACCGAGTTCAGAACTAGGTGGGTGAAAGAGCGCTCGATTCCTGATATGCTCATAACGCTCTTCGTGAGATCGTCCAAGTCATCCCTGTCCCTGGCTCTAGCGAGAACCATAGAGTCGTATTCTCCCGTGACGTCGTAAACTCCGTAGACCCTATTGTCCTTGGCAATCTTCTCTTGGATTTCTATCAGCCTGCCCTTCTCTATCCTTAGCCCGATGACCACGCTCAAACCCCATCCAGCCTTGTCCGGGTCTAGTAGAACGGTGTATCCCCGTATGACTCCGAGCTTCTCAAGCCTCCTGACTCTATTGCTGACGGTCCCCAGAGCGACTCCGACTTCCTCGGCAATTTTCCTTAGGGATGTCCTGGCATCGGCCTCCAGAACTCTGAGTATTCTCTTATCCACGTCGTCCATACTGCCACCGGGGCATCACGTTCTGCTTGCGCGGCTCATGAACATATGCTAGTCAAATGCCAACATCCATGCTCGTTTGAGCAGATTACGGTATTCATTCCTCTTCCTGCAAGTCGATTGACAAACCTCTGACTGCTCTCATGACTGTCTTCTCGGACTCGCTTACCATTGGAGTGATCCTGCTTCCCACCCAGACAGCGAGACAGTGCCCGTCCGGACCAACCAGAATCCGACTACCACGCTCTTCATCGCCAAGTTCCTCTAACGTATCCCGATGAGGTTCTAAACCTCGGAGGATGTCGTCGATGACTGTTTCTTCAACTTCCAAGAATGGCCCGGAAACCTCCTCACGAAGCCTGTGAGACGCCTTCGAAACTACCCTGTCCAGACTTCCCTTTCGAAGCCTAGCGGCTATCAGACCAAGGTGAATTACCTTCAGCGGCCTCCATCTTCCTCCGGGAACTATCTCTCTCCCGCTCTTCCGAGTTCTTTCGGATTCCCAAATGTCCCTCACTTCGTCGGTGGACCAGAGAAGGCTCTTCCCCCTGGACCACAGGCTGCTTGGGGACGAGCCCCATGCGTTCTCGAGTTCAGCTATCCGCCTCTGGCTAATAGGACGTGGGAAAGAATCCGGGTCAACGAACTGTTTTGGTGATGGTACAGGGGTTCTAACTGATTCTGTACCATCTCCTGGCTCAGGAGCCTTCTCGAGGATGGCTAGGAAGAATCCCCCTCCTCCTATAGCATCGTTCCAAATCCGGAGGCATTTCTCCAACTGGGAGGAAATCCCTCCGTCTTGAGGTGGCATCAGATTTTCCTCTAGGTGATCCCATTCAGACAACTCACCAGAATCATCCAGACATGGCCAGTCGCTCACCCCATCCTCTGATGGTACTCCTGGCAGAAGTTCCCTGGGGGATATGACCCGCACCTTACCTTCAGCGAGTGCTCTAGCCACAACGGCTTCGTTCTCCACTGGGTCCAGTGAGCAGGTCGAGTAGACAATTCTGCCACCAGCCTTGGTGACTGCAATCGCACGCCTGAGGATATCGAATTGCAACGAGTGGAGGGAACGGCCGGCGGATGGTCTCCATTTTCCCCATACATCCGGGTTCTTCCTAGTTGTGCCCGAGCCAGTGCATGGAACATCCACCAGGATTCCGTCGAAACCATCTCCCGGAACTTTTGGAAAATGCCGACCATCGTGTTGGACCACAACAGCAGATCTGGAACCATGCCGCTGAACATTTGTCACGAGGGTGTTGACTCGTCCACTAATCACTTCGTTCGCAATCACTGCACCCGAATCCCCTAGATGCTCGCAAATCTGGGTTGTTTTGGAACCAGGGGAGGCACAAAGGTCCAGGATGCACTCTCCGGGAGACGGGTCAAGCGCGAGAACGGGGAGCATCGACACCGCCTCCTGGCGAGTGACCCTTCCGGTGTCATGAAGAGCAGTCATGATCTTCTTGGTTTCGCCAACTGCTGACCCTCTCTCGAAAGGCATCTCCCACGCGCTTCCGGGGCCGGAGAACCACGGAATCCTAGAGGCCCCGATACCATCCAGCCAGGACTCGACCCATTCCTTCTCGGGGCTTTGCGGGTTCACCCGCAGCGTCTCTGGGAGCCTGTCGTACGAACCTGCAAACCAGGACTCAGGGTCTCCCCGCCAGTGAGAGACTGCCTTCAGAAGGATGCTGTCTTCTGCCTCTTCCCTCCAGCTCTTCTCTCTGCTCTCCACGGGCTTGCGCCCGAATGCCACTCCATCAAGTGCACGTTGTGCCCTGGGATTCCGAATCAACCGGGATTTTGGGTTCCTGAGGTTATTCGATACCAACAACGGTTAAACCTCTCTCGACTCGCTCGGGTGCTGCGGCATTTGTCGCAAGGGATGCACATGACACGATTCGGATATAGAAGGAGGATCTCGAACGAGGCCTCAGAACCAACAAAGACTGATGAAATCGGAACCAAGATGAAACTGGGAGATTTGGTAAAGAGAGCCAGAGACTTCGGTAAGGCAACGGGACCCCTCAAGCCGATTGAGGCGCTAATGACTGTGGACCAGAATGAGTGGACTTGGCAGGTCGTAGATAGGGACGTTCTGAACAAGCTCAGCCACCGATTGGTCTTCCAGTCAGATGCAGGAATGAGGCGAGAGATTCTGATGACTGAGGGACTTGAAACAGCCATGGGGGCAGCCTCCATGATTGTGGAGTTGGATGGCGGTTGCGTCCTCATTGAGACTCTGGAACCTTAGATTTCCACTCTCGTGGACTTGAAATAGGGACTGTAGGTGCGGTGCTCAGATGGCTAAGGAGAAGAAGGGCAGTGGCATTCAGCAGGCTGCAGGTCTGATAAGGTACTTCGACGAGGAGTCTGAGGATGCAATTCAGATCTCCAAGGGCACTGTCTACTTCGTCTGCGTAGTCTTCAGCATAGTCGTATATCTGGCCAACGAGCCAAGTCCCGAGAACAACGTCTGGAAGTGGATGTGGGATACTCTAGGATTCTAGTCCCCTAGCAACTCCCTCTCCATACTGCCTAGGTCAGAATTAGGATCGGCTCTCACGATTGCACTGGAAGCTCTGCTAAGTGCTCTATCTACGGCAGGTGCGTTTTTGTCCGCCAGGGCCTCTCTTGCCCTATCCAGTGCCTCTTCAGCAGAATCGAGGTGCGCATCACCCGATTCGTCTACCCCCCTCATTCGGTGGACGGAGTCCTGAAGCCTGGTGATGTCATCGCTCATGCTCTCCCTAGCTAGTGAAATCAGACCGTCCCAACTTGAGGTATGCGCCTCCATCAATCCTGATGTTGACCTCTCGAAAGCCTTCACTCGGATAGGCTCCCAGGGATTTCTTCCCAATGAGGAAACGATGTCCATCGCGCATCTGGCTCTGGTCGGGAGCGAACCCTCTAGGACGATCCTGTTTAGGAAGCACCTCGCGAAAAGCCCGAAGCCCCAGTAATGGCTGCTGGAAATTGTCATCTTGACCTCAGCCGTTTCGCATGATAATTCCCAATTCTGCTCATCAACTCTTGGCATCCGAGTGAAAATTGGAGGGTCATGGGTCCCGAGGGATCTCAATGCCGCTCTTGCGACATCACCCAGGTACACCTTGCCGAACGACCCTGTGGTGCCGAACTGGTGCATCACCCCGTCTTCGTCGAAGGCCATCCTTGGATCCGAACTAACCACCTGTGCGTATAGGACTGAACGCTGAGGGTCCACGCCAATTGGCTCTGTTACGCCGCCACCCTCCTCTCTCATGAGTCCGACAAATAGGACGAATGGTTCAAGGTTGCGTGTATGGCAATCGCTAAGTCCCTCCCATTCTAGAACAAATGTATGCCACGCCGGAAGTACGGGAAGCTGCAGAAGGTCGTAGAGAGGCCTCCGTCCGATAATTGCAGCAGATGCAGGGCGGGTAAGCACTGCCCAATAGAGGGGCACCCCGGATACCAGGAAGGGGCCAATAGACTGTGGAAGGGGCCAGACTCGGTGGCAAAGAGGGTCAACAAGAAGAATCCATCGAGAAGGTGAGATTCAAGACTCACAGCCCCACCCCGGACCGATGGATAATTCATCAGTGCCTGATGATTCAGGTAAGAATCTGGGACGAATAAAATGCATCGTCGACGTCGGTGATAACTCAATAGAGATCGACCAATATGTGGCTGATTTCTTCTTCGAGGAGATCTTCCTCTCGGGCAGATTTTCCGATTTGACCTGTACAGCACAGGTGATTGGGTTAGACGGAGGGGAGGTCCCACTAGTCAATGTGGAAATCGTCTCCAAGAGGAGGGGTGAGAGATACGATGCTCTGAGAATCACCAGTGAGGATCTCTTCGCCAAGCCAAACAAGTTCTCCATAGTTTTCGGATTTGATAGTGAGAGGCTCAAGTCACCTATGCAATTGGAAGCTGAAGTTGAGGTTAGGAATGCTGGCACTCCAATCATCGCTAGAATAAACTCCGGGCTCAGTATCTCCTTCGATGGAAGTGTGAGCTCGAATCTGGCCGGGGTTAGCACACCGGTTCAGATGGAGAGGGCAATGACATTCTGGGACTGGCCCCTGGAAAATGCAATTCTTGAGATAAAGGCGGACCAGGATTGGATGAGTCAGTTTGGGGAAATCGAGGTACTCCATTATGGCGGGAAGGACGGCCTCGGGGAATATTTGCAACTAACTTCGGACTTCCAGGAAGTCGACTTCAGTGCCATCCGTCCTCTGATGCTACCGAAGGATGGTTTTCCACATTCGCCATATCACACATGCGCCTACATAATCCTAAGACTGGGGAGGGATGGATCGGAGCTCCCTATCGTCAGCCACCTAGTAGATAGTAGGGCATCTAGACGAGGTACGTTCGGAAAGATTGCAGATCTGGAGGATCTGGATGGTTGGCCATATTTTCTCTGGAGGGGGAAGCACTTCAAAGAGCAGCCATCAGAAGAGAAGTTCCTCATCAAGAAGGGTAGGCTGTGGGAGGGATTCAGATATCTCGACTCTGAGATATCTGACACCATAAAACGAGTTCAACATGAGCGCTACACCAGCATCGTGCCGACTCGGGCATGGTTCGCATACAAGGGCGATGAGTTCATTGTAAACTGGTTCCACCTGGACGAGTACGGTTGGAATGTGAACTTCTCAGACTAGCGCTTGGTAACTGTGCTCTCGACTTTCTGCTCGGCCAACTCGAATGGAGGGTCCTGGCTCTCATCTCCGACATGGACCTCTCCGGAAGCAGCCGGATTCCTCTGAGCCCTGTGGTATATCTCCCTTAGAGTCTGGTCCCCTATCTCTAGGTAAACTCTGGTGGTTGCTATACTCGAATGCCCCAATAGCCTCTGGATTGTGACCAGGTCTGCCCCCCTCTCCAAAAGTCCTGTAGCGAATGTGTGCCTCAGAGTATGGGGACTCAATCGACTCTTTGGGATGTCAGCTGCATCAGCAAGCCTGTCCATCATTTTCTGGATCGAACGCGGGTTTATTCTCCTGCCCCTGCTGGAAACGAACACGGCCCTGAGACCGCCATCAGCGGAATCTCTGAGCCTCCTTTCCCTAATCGGCTCCCAAGATTCTAGCACTTCGACAGAGGATTGGGTGAACAGTACTGTTCGGTCCTTCTCCCCCTTTCCACCGATTACTAGAGCAGAGAGGTCCTCCTTGTCGATGTCATCGATATCGAGCGCGCAGAGCTCCGAGACCCTCAGGCCGGTGTCCAGCATCAGGGTGGATACTGGCATGGCCAAAGGATCTTCAGATTCGCTCACTGCTTTTCTAAGTCTAGTCAACTCCCCCCTACCAAGGGTCTTCGGCAGTGAGCGGCTCCTCGATGGGCGTTGGATCCAATCTGGGACGGTGTGCCCTAGCCACTTCAGAAGGTGAGTTAGAGCTGCAATTTTTGCGTTAATTGTGGAGGGCTTCAACTCCCCCATTCCATTCATCCAAGCATCCATCCTCCCATTGTTGGGGTCCACGAACGTATGGAAGGACCTGACGGGGATGTCAGAAGTTTCCCCCCAGACCAAAGTGCCCTCCCCAGGAAGAGGGGTGGTTGAGAATGACCTCGCTGCAACATCGTATGCCCTGATGGTGTGGGAGCTCTTCTTCTCAGAACGCAATTGCTGCATCCAACAATCGTGCCATTTCAGTTCCGCTAGTCTATTCAACCTAGATGGAAGCGAGTCTTCGAGACCGATCTCGTCCGAGTCGAACCTCTGGCCAAATCTACCGCTAAGCGGGTTTTCAATCTCTTTCCGGTCCCCTTCTTCAGTCAACCCATCTCGCCTCCAGCCGCGAACGGCATGTGCATCCCTGTCCCGTAGGACGTAGGCAACGAGACGTATCGGGACTTGAATGCTTCTCCATGTCTCGAGTTAATGGAGCAGGTTAGCAGGCAGGTAGTTTTTCGCCGAAGTGCTCAGTAAGCCCGCTCAGGCTGGCCGTCATTGGAGCCATGTTTCGCCTGAGCCTCACTAATATCAGCCAAGGCGTCCTCGTACAATTTGTTCAGTCGTATCGCAACCTTCTCTGCTATGTTGAGCTTGGTAGCACCCTCAATGCCTTCCAGTCCTGGACTGGAGTTGACCTCCAGGACCAGTGGCCCTCGGGATGACTCCAGCATGTCGACACCAGCCAACTCAAGGCCCAGTGTTTCGGTTGAGTGAATCGCAATCTCCCTCTGCTCATCAGTCAGAACTACATTGCTAACTGAGCCACCGAGGTGGAAGTTGGAACGGAACTCGCTCCCATGGGCCTTCCTACGCATCGAGGCAACAACCTCCCCTCCAACGACAAGGGCACGAATATCGCTTCCATGGGATTCCTGGATATATTCCTGTACTAATGGCCTCATACCCCTCTCAAGCATCTGGAAGACGAGTTGCCTTGCCTGCTGTGCGGAGTTGACCAAGAAGACACCGGATCCTTGGGTTCCCTCGGTGGACTTGACAACACAAGGAGCGCCTCCGACTCTCCTAACTGCACGATCAGTGTCTTCCCATGATACGACATGAGCAGTGATTGGTACTGGTATGCGAGCCTCGGCCATCATTTGGCATGCAACAAGCTTGTCCCTGCTGCTACGTATTGCCTGGCTTGTGTTTAGCACGATTACTCCAGATTGCTCAAACTGCCTCACAATTGGAAGAGCCTGGCGTGTGATTGAGTACCCAATCCTTGGGAGTACTGCTTCGCATTCGACAGGCCAACCCTTGTGTAAAACCCCCCCTCCATCAGAATCTACCACAGGTGTTAGCGCCATTGGATCGATAATGTTGACCATCCATCCGGCCTTCTCAGCCTCAGTCGCAAGCCTCCTCGTACTATACAGGCCGGGGCCTCTCGAGAGGATTACTAGCCGTGGCTCCATAGTCTGCGCCGCCCAAAGGGGCGTCTTCAATCCTTTCCCTCGGGAATTCGTGGCAACGCTAGGAGTATGCTTTCGGAGGCTCATGAAGTCGGAGGGATTGAAAGCCTCAGGGCCGGACTGAGACACAGAGCATGTCCGAAGACGATTCAATTGACCGAGAGTCGCTTACCTCAAACACAGTAGCGAAGCTAAGGGAGATTTGCAAGGATAGAGGACTCCTGGTGTCAGGGAAGAAATCTGTACTAGTAGATAGGATTCTTGAGGATGCAGGAATTATAGATGACCCGGCTGAGTCTCCAGAAGAGGATTCTTGGGAGGAGGAAGCGCTTGTCATTGATGACGAAGCTCCCGATACCCGAGAGAAGGTTGACGAGGTCCTATCTCGGATCGGAGATGTCGTAGAGGCCGAAGTCGTAGAGGCCGAAGTCGTCACCCCGGAACCAGAGGAAGCTCCAACCATATTAGAGCCGGAGATCCTCGGTGAGGATGATCAACCGTCACTGGTCATCTCAATGCCAACACTTTCCTCTCTGGGGAACAGGTGGAAGGCGGTCGTAGCCGTATTACTCGTTACAATCCTAGTGGGCGCCAGTGCTACTTTTTTCCTACAGAGGAGCTCCGGTTTCACAGTCTCGGAGATGAGATTCGGAGAAAGCATGGACTTCCAGATAATAGAGTCAAGCGTCAGCATCAATGGAGAGGAGATGCTCAGCATAGTCAGAGACTCTTCTGGGGGGATTCTAGATCCAGCCTGCGGGGAATTCTCCATGGAAATGGATGGAACTGGAACTGTGATGGTTGCGGATGGTCCTGAATCGGGTGCTGTGGAAACTACGGATAGCCTGGGAAGATCGGGCTTTCTCTCAGCTGAGAAGAGCATTAGCATGGATCTAGACGTAGATTTCGAGGGAAGGACCTGGAGAGACGATGCGGAAACCGATTGTGGCAACATAAGATGGGTGATGTCAGGTAACGAACTTTCGATCGACTCGACCAGTTGGGTGGAAATAGAGAAGTCCGAAGTCAAGAGGACGCACACATCGGTCTCTTTCAGTGATGTTGACTCCGTGACCACTAGCCTAAGAGCAGTAACCTATGATGCAGGGGGTCTCGGAGGGTTGGCGGCACTTCTCCCAACCCTATCTTTCCCCATGACACCGATAGAACTTCACGACTTCTTTGGTGACGTCGTGATCAAGGAAGGAGCGAGGTCATCAGACCCCGACATCAATTGGAACTCGGACTGGATCTGGGAGGTCAAGAAGGAGTTCAGAGACGAAACCCACGGGCTCGTCTACCCGATTTCCCTAGAGCACGAAGAAATCGGAAGGTGCTATGGGCACGCTACGATACAGATCTACGTTCAGAGTGGGAGCGCTTGGCCATTGAAGCAGGTTTCCGACATTCTTCTTGACAAGGACTTGCAGACAAAAAACTGCGATTTCCTAGTCAGTTCACTTTCCGACGAGATTCTACCACAAGGCACGCTCTCAATCTCCACAACATTCTCTCGGACTGATTCTTCATCTGGAAGCGGTCCAATAGACTGGAACCGGGACTACACAACAAGCCCCGCCGACGGGCAAGACAGGCCCGGGACCTCAACCAAGAGAAACTGGGTTGATTCAATGTGGGACGAGACTGACATCAGACAGTTCGACCTAGAGGAGGCAGTCACCTGCCTGAAGACAAGCCACCCAGACGCACAAGCAACCCAGGCCCTAGATTCCGGAGGTTATCTCTGGAAGTCCTCTTGGTCCAAACCCACAGGGGAAGGCGAGTGGAATATGTCGTGGGTGGATGAGGACGATGACTCCGGTTGGCTGGTCCTACGTGGCTCCCCAGAGGGTTGCGAGGTCATGTCCTCAGGCTCAAACGACAGAGGTGCCGTTTCATGGAACCGCGATTCGATTCCTAGAACCCAGACGATGTCCCTGCTGGAACAGCGAATACTAAGCCCGGATCGATACCCAGACGTCTCCCAGTTCATTCAGTCCGGGAACTCCTGGAATCCAGAAGTTGAGGTCGGCTACAGGCTTTCTGTAACGGAAGACAATGAAATCCTTAGCTTCCTTCCCGGAGATCTTGGGGATGGCAAGGTGACAATGACCGCGACAAGGAATTGGGAGGAAAGCGGGAGGGACAAGTCACTAGACCTAGCAATGGATGCCGAGACCGGTGAGATGGTTCTCTGGTATCTCATCGACAGTTCAGCAGGTTAAAGCAAAACATGCATTAACATCCCCAAAGCAAGCGTCATGTTCAACACGGCTCCTAGCGCCGTTGCCAAAGATGAGCTCCTCCGAAGGCGACGAAAGACTGCCAGAAGTAGGTGATGCGCCGTTAATCATCGACGTAGAATTCTTGGAGGAGGAAGACGAAGGCATTGCACAACCCCTGGATACGCCCGAGGAAGTCAGAGCGAGCAGGTCGAGGAGACCGATGGAGCTCCCGCTTTCATTACCAACTCCGGAAGGTAGGGCAAGGGTGGTCACTGTGATCAACCAGAAGGGGGGGGTTGGGAAGACAACAACAGTCATCAACATCGCAGCCCAACTTGCACTGAGGGGCTTCCGAGTACTTGTGATCGACTCGGATTCCCAGGGGAACTGCGCAACCGGGCTAGGCGTGGACAAGAGCAAGGTCAGGACTACAACGCGAGACCTGATTCTGAAACCGGAGACTGCGGTCGACTCAAGACATGCAACCGCGGTGGATAACCTGCACATCATAGTCGGGGACAAGAGCCTGATTGGATTGGAGCAGGAGATGATGCGGCAGCTCGGTAGGGAGAAGAGAATGAAGGAGGCACTCGAACCCCTGCTTGCTCATTACGACCTCGTGCTGATTGACACCCCTCCTTCTCTGGGGCTGGTGACAATCAACGCATTGGTGGCCTCCGATGGGATCCTGGTCCCGGTTCAGACTGAATACTTCGCATTGGAGGGGCTGGCGCTATTGGCTGGAACAATCCGGGAAGTCAGGAGTCTTCTGAACGATAGATTGGGTGTGGACGGGGTGCTTCTGACAATGCACTCGCAGACACTACTGAACAAACAGGTCGCGGGAGAGGTTCTGGAAAACTTCCCTGACCTAGTAGTCAGACCAGCAATTAGGAGGAACGTGAGGCTGGCAGAGGCACCGAGCCACGGAGTACCAATTCACCTCCACGATCCATCCAGTGCCGGGGGCAAGGACTACCAGGCGATTACCACAGAATTGCAACGTCGTTGGGGTCTGTCCTAATATGGCTAAGAGCGGGCTAGGCAGAGGTCTGGAGGAAATTTACTCCAGCACAGAAGGACCCGATCTTTCCTCATTCGTTACTGAGGAAGAGATGCCGGACTCTCCGAGGTCGGCTGTCCTCTGGATGATTTTCGGGAGCATCTGCTTTGGAACGATGAACGCGCTGGTTAAGTGGACAAGCGATCATGCTGACGTGTGGATGATCATAATGGTCAGGTCAGCAGTGATTGCGTTCGCAGTGGCAGCCTTCGCGGCTACCCGTGGAATCAGCTTGAGAATCAATGACAGGAAGACAATGCTACTCAGATGCTCCGTAGGACTTCTGGCGATGATTCTCTATTTCACAGCCCTCGGAAGGATACCAATAGGGCAGGCTGTCACTCTCCAGTACACAGGTCCACTATTCGTAGCGCTGCTTTCGGGTAGGATTCTGGCAGAGCGCGTCTCATCAGGAGTTGCCATGCTAGTAATCACTGCATTCGTTGGAATAGTCCTGATTATCTCACCCGAACTGGGTAGCATCGAGCCGGACGCACTCTTGGCATTGGGATCAGGATTCTTCGCTGCTCTGGCATACATGTACGTGAGGGAACTCAGGAAGACTGACTCGCCCGCTACTGTAGTATTCTGGTTCGCTGCCTTCTCAGTATGCGGAAGCATCATCCAAGCAGCTCCCGATATCCCATCCCTAGATTCGACAACTATCGCTTCCCTGGTTGGAGTGGGTATCGGAGCAGGTGGCGGTCAGATTGGAATTACGATGGCATACCACAAGGCGAACGCTGCGTGGGTCAGCGCCTTCTCATACCTCACTGTAATAGTGGCGACTTTCTACGGATTTGCGATTTTCGGAGAGACTCTCGATCCTGCGGATTGGCTAGGGGGGCTGCTCATCATTGGATCGGGTGTGGCATTGGTGTTTGCCGTACCTCCTGAAGAGGCCTCTAAAGAGGGCCTAATCTCACGAGACGCTTCCTAGGGATTGGATCGAAATCTCCCCTCCCATATTTCCATGGTTCTGGCAATAGTAGTACAGTGTGTCGGGAGCGTCAAGAGGGACTGTGAAGGTCAGCAGGCCACTCGAACCCTGGCTGCCCGTGTATGTCACCCCATCAGTGTACTGGGATCCTCCTCCATGCGTTCCATCGCTGGTGGTGGATAGCCTAAGTGGGTGAGCTGAGTTGCTGGAAGCAGATTGGTCGAAGGTGTATGTGAAACCCCTATACAGAGTCACATCGGCCTGTAGGATGGAGTCGATATAGAACTTCATGCTTGAGACTGTTACGTCCATCTCCATCACGACAGGCAGTGAACCATCGGCCCCATCCTCTCCGGCAGGACCAGCGGGTCCGGTGGGACCGACATCACCGTCGGCTCCTGCCGGGCCTGAAGCACCATCTGCTCCGGGTGTTCCCTGTAATCCAGGTGGCCCCACTGGGCCTGAGATATTCCCAAGATCGATCCATTCAGAGCCACTCCACACATGGATGTGTACGGTTGAGTTTACCATGAAAGCGTCCCCCGAGTCGCCGATGTATATCTCTCCGAGGTCAGAAGTGTCCTCGACGGTTCCAACGATGGAGAACGAGGTCCCGTCTTCACCTGCTGGGCCGGCTTGTCCTTCTGTCCCGGGGTCCCCGGCAGGGCCCACAGGCCCTGCTGGGCCTGCTGGTCCCGCTTGACCGTCGTTCCCAGATGGGCCCTGCGCTCCACTCGGACCTGTCAGGTCAATCGACTGCCACGAGCCGTTAGAGCAGGCTTGGAAACCTGAATCAGAAGAGACGTAGTAGAGCCTCCCCTCGGTTACGGAATCACATGAAGGGAGTTCGGAAGAAGCCTGAACCAGGAAAACGTCCCAGTCCTCGAGATCATTGGGCTCATCATCCACATCGTCATCAGTGCCGGAGCAACCAGCTAGGGCAGAGGCAGTCATCAGTAGGGCTAGTAGAATCGCCAAGGCGTTCTTTCTGGTACTCTTCATGGGTAATCGGGAATCTCAGCGATACTTAATCAATCTCGGAAATCAGAGACCTCTCCCAATGCCTTTCTAGACAAATCGGGAACTTGTGCACCCTCTGCGGGGTAACCGACCGGAAGTAGGAGCATCGCGTGCTCGTGCTTGGGCCTCTGGAGTATTTCCCGCAGGAAACCCATTGGAGAGGGCGTGTGGGGTAGGGTCGCCAGACCCATATTGTGGATGGCTGAAATGAACAGGCCTGCTGCAATGCCACAAGACTCCTGTGAGTAGTATGTCGGTGCGAAACCGCCCCCCCTCTCCCTCTTTGAGTGTCTAAAAAGAACAATGACCCATGGGGCTTCAGTAATGTGTTCCTTCACATGATCGGTACCTAGCGGTGCTAGTACTTCCTCCCACTCCTCGGGAATCCTCTCCTCGTAGAACTTGGCCTCTTCCTTCTCAGCCTCCTCCCGGATAACTCGCTTCAACTCCTTGTTCGAGATTGCCACGAATGTCCATGGTTGGAGATGGGCCCCGGAGGGGGCAGTGCTTGCTGTCCTGATTGCAAGCTCAATCAATTCCCGGGGGACCTCACGATTGGAGAAGTGTCGAGTAGTCCTACGGCGGTCCATCTGCTCGTAGAATGAGCGCGCCTTGGAAAGCATGGTTTCGCTGTCAACCTCGATGAACTCCAAGTCAATGAATCCTGGGTCCTCTGCGCCCGTCATGTTTCTATCACTCACGCCGAATAATCAGTATCGCCAGTGACATGGAGGCGATTGCCAAAGGAGTTGCGAAGCCCGTGGTGAAGCTCGAGTCGTCGGGCTGGCATTCGGTCGAGACACCGCCCCAAGTGCCATTTTCATACCAACAATCAGACCAGACCCTCCAGCCGAATCCGTTCTCCGGGATGCTGGTTGTGTTTCCATCCTCCCATTCTATCTCGATTTTCCAGTTGACGTAGGTCACTGTTTCCTCGGGTACGATTGCACCATCCCAGGCATCGCCCTCATCTGTCATTGAATGTGTCTCTGGGGGGTAGCAGATTCCTGAGTTGATGCAAACCTGAGTGACCCATGTAACCGACGTCGCGTTACTCGCTGATTCCTCGTTTAGACGGATGCTGACTTCGAAAATATCACCTGCGGATGCGAAATCAGGATGCGAGACGCTCTCGACTCCGGTTCCCTCTATCGAAGCCTCCTCATTGACGCCACCCTGGGATGCTACTGCCGCAGATGCAATCGAAACGAGCAAGGCCAGTGATAGTAAGACCGTTCTCATGTATGGTCGTGATAAACCATCATTCATCAATGGTGAGGCACTATGTCTCAAGATTCCAGAGGTCGTCACCTATCCAGTGAATCGTGGAAATCGCCTTCCCCTTTGTCATCGACATCATCTCCTCGCCATCGTGCAATGCCGTCCCCGAGGCAATTGGTTCACCAGTCTCCTGGCTCCTTATCCAGACAAAATCGCCTTTCTGAAGTGATGGGTCCGCGATATGGATCCCAGCCCCCATGCAATCGGCTCCGTTTTCCAGAAATGGAATAGCGCCTCCATCAACAGCCACCCAAGAGTTCTCAACATTCCACTCGGAAATTCCCTTTAGCGTAGGGAACCAACCCATTTCTCCGCCAACCTCAATCTTCATCGCTAGGGGGATCCTATCAACTAGGATAAGGTCAGTTTCCTGATAATGCGCCTGCTCGAGGAAACCATCGAGGTCCACCTCGTGCCCTATCCAAGATGACAACTCATCAGCAACGCCCCTGATCTGCTTGATTCTTACCGGAGTCCTCCTCCTGAGTCTCTTGTCCACCATGATTGCTCACATGCAGGTAGGCGCAAGAACATGCCGAAAGCGCACACTTGAAGCGCAGCGCCTTCAGCGCTGTTCGATGCTTGCTGTGTGCCTAGACCTCGAAGGGGTGCTGATACCCGAGATTTGGATCAATGTCGCCGAGAGAACCGGGGTCGAAGCACTCAGGAGGACAACCAGGGAAGAGCCGGATTATGATCGTCTGATGAGTTACAGGATAGGAATCCTAGATCAGCATGACATCAAGATAGAGGATATCACCTCGACTATCGGTTCCATGGAGCCTATGGAGGGAGCGCTCGAATTTCTCCAATCTCTAGAGTCGAGATGGCCGACGCTGATACTCTCTGATACATTCTCCCAGTTTGCCAAGCCTATGATGGCAAAGTTGGGGCACCCAACCCTATTGTGCCACACTTTGGTAATCGACGACAGCGGGAGGATCGAGGACTGGGAGATTAGGTGCAAGGACCACAAGAGGGAGACGGTTGAAGCACTGATGAGAATGAACTACCAAGTTATCGCCGCTGGAGATTCCTACAACGATACCAGCATGCTATCCACTGCGAGTGCAGGAATACTATTCAGGCCACCAGATAATGTGGTCGATGAGTTCCCGCAATTCCCAGTAGCTAGAAATTACGCGGAGCTCACAGAGGCAATTCAGTCTGCTGCTACAGACCTTGGCGAGCATTGGAAGTAGGATTCTCGCCTCCAATCGATTGAAATAAGGCAGGCAGGTCGGCGAGACGCATGGCGAAGTGGCACGGCATTTCACGCAGGAAGCCCACAGGCGGGCGTCTGAAGCGCCCGAACCGCTACAGGGGCAAGCGCAGGACCGAGGTCGCCAGCGAGGAGCAGCTCGCATACGTTGGAGAGACAGATGCCCGCAAGAACTACCGGAAGAGGGCTGGCTCACAGACGGTCAGAACTCTCTCAGTGAACCAAGTAAACGTCAATACGAAGGACGGGAAGACAGTCAGGGCCACTGTAAAGACCGTGGTCGGAAATGATGCAGATCCAAACTTCGTTAGAAGGAACATCGTGACCAAAGGGGCAGTTCTGGAAACGGACAAGGGGCTGGTAAGGGTTACGAGCAGACCTGGAATGCATGGCGTAGTCAGCGGCGTACTCGTGGATGAATGAGGCACGAAGCCCTCAAGTCACACAGCACTCAGGGATAGGCGATAGCATGGCGGCCAAGGAGGAGATGACCCTGTGGACCGGATACTTCGACTCCAGGCTTAGCCGTTCAGATGGCCGGAGGGTACCGAAGGAAGCCAGCATCCCGAAACCAACACTGGAGTCAGTGGTTTGGGCTGCCCGCAGTGCGGGGATCAGGAAGATGAGGCAGGAGCCCGAGGCCAGCCACCCCTCAAGGCCATACGCAAAGGAAGGAAGGCTCATCATGCCTCCAAGGCACGTCTTGGAGGTTACAGGAGCGAGCAGCAAAGAGGGGGTAATGAAGGCGATAGGAGCTGCACTCAGGAAGAGATCGCAGGATGCGAAGGAACAGGGCAAGGATACCGCTGCTAGGGGGCCTGCCAAAGGTGATCGGAGGAGGCGTGCTCAACGCAAGTCATTCAAGCACCGCAAGAGCGGGCAGAAGAAGAAGAAGTTCGGTCGGAAGTGAGGCTTTGTTCAGAGTAGAAGAGGGGGTTCCCGATGCCGAGACCTTCCTTAGCCTAAGGGCCGGAGCAGGGATGCGAGCTCGCTCACGAGAAGGAGCAAGCAAGGGCCTAGGGCAGGAGCTTTTCTCGGTGCTACTGAGGCTCGAGGATTCGGATCAAATCGTAGGGATGGGCCGAGTTATAGGAGATGGAGGGACAATTTTCGTCATCTGCGATATGCTGGTTATCGAGGAATTCCAAAGAAATGGCGGTGGCACCATCATCATGAATGCGCTGATGGAATACTTGCTCAGAGAGGCCCCTCCAAAGTCGTACATCAATCTCATGGCAGATGTGGACGGTTTCTACGAGAGGTGGGGCTTCGTACCTTCTCTTCCAAGATCGAGGGGGATGGTGCTGAGAACCTAGAAGGTCCTATTCCACTGAGACGGTCCAGCCGAACTCATCCGGTGCACGCCTTTGCTGGATTGCCGTCAGGGCATCGTAAATCTCCATGGCTACCGGGCCGACATCTCCCCCGCAGTACTCGACGACCCTGTCTCCGTGCTCTATGGTTCCAATGGCGGAAATTACCGCTGCAGTTCCGACGCAGAAGCACTCGTCTGCATCGAGCGCGTAGTCGACATCGACCTTCTCCTCCCTGACCTCGTAACCCCTGGACTCCGCGAGTTCCATGACAGATGCCCTCGTCACGCCTGGGAGAATGGTGCCAGTCAATTCTGGCGTGGATATGACTCCGTCCTTTACGCAGAAGAAATTGGCAGCACCGACCTCCTCGATGTACCTGTGATTTACGGCATCGAGGTAAATGATCTCCGAGTAGCCCTCTTTCTTAGCCATCTTAGAAGGAACCATCCCCGGTGCGTAGTTTCCTATCGCCTTGACTCCTCCCGAACCTCCTGGGGCGGCCCTGTGGAACTCATCGGATACTCTTAGTGAAGTAGGGGTGATTCCGCCTTTGAAGTAGGGCCCCACAGGAGAGACGTAGACTAGGAATGTGAACTCGGGTGCAGGAGCAACACCTAGGATTGCCCCACTCCCGAAGAGAAGAGGCCTGACGTAAAGAGCCCCCTTGCCCATCGGCGGGACCCAACGGATATTCTCGCTCACTGTCCTCTTCACAGCATCGAGGAACATTTCCTCGGGAACCGGTGGCATCCCCAGCCTCCGAGCTCCCTCCCGGGATCGCTTGGCGTTGTCGCTAGGTCGGAAAAGGACCACGCTACCATCCTCCGCATACTGTGCCTTCATCCCCTCGAACAGGCCCTGTCCGTAGTTGATCACGCCAGCAGCCGGAGACAGGCTCAGGTTCTGGAAATCCTGCATCTCCCCTGATTCCCACTCTTCTCCCTGCTTGCAGGTTGCAATGTACATGCGATCAGTTTGCGTGAAACTGAAAGTGAGTGAGTCCCAGTCTATTTCTGGCCCAGCTCCCTCACTCATTCCTCGCACCCCAATTATTGAGGAGGGGAACGCCTCGGCTTTCAACGGTTCCGCTGAGGACCCCCCCGGCATGGTTATGGCCCCTCACGATGACGTGGGGTAGAGCAACAGCCTTGGCAGGTGGATGGGTGAACTAATGCAATGGAATGAGGATGTCTGCATAGTCTCGGGGGACAATCGTGCATGGCAGGACGAAGACGAGTCGAAGACCGTGATCGAGCTCTGGTGCAGAACCAGGGCTGGTCACTCGGCTTTGCTACTTGTGAACGGCCTCAAACCCTACGTCGAGATATCAGATCCATCTACAGACGAGGCTCTGCCAACACCAAACTTGTCCTTGGAAAGGGTAACCGATACCAAGGACGTGCGCAGCGAACCGGAGCCTAGCGGGATGAAACTCTCCACAAGGGACGGTAGGGTGAGGCCGCACTACAAGGTGTTCGTGAGGGACACAACCAAGGTCCGTGGAGTCAGGAAGGCTCTCTCGGGTCTTGGGTGGACGGTGACCAGCGCAGACATACTGTTCGTGCAGAGGCTCCTACTGGATCTTGACCTAGGGCCACACATCCGGATGAGCGGAGAGGTCCTCTGGGCGGGCGATCGAGCACCCGAAGAGGCAAAGACCCCGACGACTACCGACAGAGAGGTTGCGCGGAGTAGGATTCTATCGGTGGGAGGTTCCGGCCTCTACCCCCTGGACATGGTGGTCTCCTGCGATATCACTGGCCTTGAGAGGGCGGATCCATTCCCTGCCCCGTTCGTCACACTCTCGTTCGACCTGGAGACCAGCATAGCTGACAACACCATACTCTGCGCGGCTGCCATCGTAGATAGGGGTGGTCAGAGGACAGAGTACCCGATCACAGGAGCTGAAACCGAGATACTCGAGAAGCTTACCGAGGTAGTCAGAACGGAGGACCCGGATTTCATCACCGGTTACAACATCGACAACTTCGACTTGCCGAGGATGGAGGAGAGGTCAGAGGTGATCTCTCCGAACTCAGAAGGAGATCGTGCGCCCCTTCTCGGTTGGGGCAGGGTTCCCATGTCTGAGAGTGAGATAAAGAAAAAATGGAGAGGCCCTGGCAGGATATTCCCCAATAGGAATCAGAATAGGACTTGGACTATCAAGGGTCGGATACCTCTCGATGCCTGGTGGCAAGCCAGACAGACCCTGCGACCACAGAGGGAGTCTCTCAAGTATGTCTCCAAGCTTCTTTGGCCCGATGACGACGAAATGCACAAGATGGATATCGATGCGAGCAAGATGGACGAGGAGTGGGCTGCGAGGCCGGACGAGGTCCTCGAGTACTGCGTTAGGGACACCGTGCTACCCCTCGACATACTGGACAATCTGAAGTCGATAGCGAGGAAGGAGGCACTGGCATCCGTATCACTGACCACCGTAGACATAGCAGCGACCAGCACGACCAGCCGATGGATCGACTCCCTCGTAATACGCCTTGCAGACAGGGAGGGAGTCGCAGTGCCCAATACAAACCAAGGCCCAAGGAAGCAGGGAAAGATAGCCGGGGGATACGTGCATGAGGTGGATCCAGGCGTCGAACCATGGGTGGTGGTGCTTGACTTCAAGTCAATGTACCCCTCGATAATGATCTCGAACAACATCTGCTCGACGACTCTGGTCAGGGACGATACCGAGGACGAATCTCACAGTGTTTCTCCCACCACGAGCACTCGATATATCTCCAAGGAAGAGCGTTTGGGTTTGGTCCCCCAGCTTCTCGATGGCCTGATGCAAAGCAGAGACAGTCACAAGGCCGCGCTCGCGAAGGCGAATGAGGAGGGGGACGAGGAGGAGGCCTTCCTACAGGATCAGCTGCAGTATGCCGTCAAGATACTGATGAACTCATTCTACGGCGTGTTCGCCTCGAACTTCTACCGTTTCACACATCCTAGCCTTGGTGCCAGCATCACCGAATGGGCGCGCCACAACATCAAGTCGATCATCTCCAAGGTCGAGGACGAGGGGCACAGCGTGGTCTACTCCGATACCGACTCCATCTTCGTACGTGCCCCGGTAGACGAGGACTCCCCCAAGAACAGACCTACGGACGCGGAGGATATCGGAAGATGGGAGGATGCGATGAGAGCCTCCATGGAGTTCGGGGATTCTCTTGCAGAGAGGTTCACCAAGGAAGGAGCCGAGCTCGAATTCGAGACTGCCCTCTCATCTTTCTTCAGCCATGGAGCAAAGAAGCGATACGTGGGCAGGGTCGTATGGCCAAGAGAAGAGATGCTCATCAGAGGTTACGAGGTCAGGAGGACTGATTCCTTCCAGATACTCTCAGATACCATGACGCAGATGTTCGAGATGATCCTGGATGGAAACACAATAGGAGCGGTAGATATGACCAAGTCAGTGATAGACAGGGTCAGAGAGGGGAACGTGGACCCTTCACAACTGGTTATCAGCAGATCCTGCAAGGGGAGATGGGACTCCAAGAAGAACGAATGGGATTTCGATAGCGTGTATGCGAACCCGGACGGCCTGCCGTATGTTCGTGCAGCCAAGCAGAGGATAGCAGCGGGTCTGCAATTCACACCCGGCATGAAGGTCGGGTACATCGTCACCGAGCCGGATGAAGGTGACAAGAAGCTAGGTGTCAGAGCGTGGTTAGTTGACGAGATAGGGGGAGAAGCGCCGGATTACGATAGGGAATACTATGCCGGTAGGCTAGCTAAGTCACTTGGAAGGGTCACAGATGCATTCGGATGGGACGAAAAGAACCTACTGAAGGGCACTAGACAGGATTCTCTCGATAAGTGGTTTTAGATTCCTCACAAATGCAAAGAGCCGTAGGATTGATTTTACTTCACCTCTGCCCGCATATCAGAATGGCATCGAACAGGGGCCTGGCATGCATGTTGGCGATAGTGTTCCTAGCTCCCATGCTGGCCGGATGCACAGATGTCCTAGGAAGCAATAGCCCGCCGACTGCAACCATGTCAGTGGACCCCAGTGGGACTGTCAAGGCTGGAGCTTCAATCACATTCAACGCAGCTGGGTCCTCTGATCCCGATGGTGATTCCCTCACTTTCGAATGGGACTTCGGCGACGGCAACACGGGGACCGGCCTCACGACAAGCCACGCATACGCCCAACCCGGTGAGTACGTAGCGGAGTTGGCTGTGGGTGACGGAACACACGAGGCGACTACGAGCAAGGCAATCACAGTGGTCGACTCTTCCGCGAGGGAGCCGAAGGCCAAGATTACGTCTAGCAAGGACGACGACTGCGAAGGAGAGGAGTCGTCAGCCAATGGAGACATGGTGATAGTGTGGGTTTGCGATGATGACAACGACATCAATGATCGTGACATAGAGGTTAGTGCGACGGTGACTCTAGATGGCTCGGACTCGTGGGCAGGTTGCGATCCAGATGACTCCAATTGCTACTCAGAGGAGTATCTGGTGGAATGGAAGTGGGATCTGGACACTTACACAGACTCCGATAACGATGGAGTCGCTGACAACGATGTTGATGCCACTGGAGAGACCTACTCGTGGGACTCACGACCAGCTGGTGCTTGGGAAGTAAGGCTTACAGTTGTCGATAACAACGGATTCGAGGCCAGCACCGATTCGATGGTTTATGTCAGCTACAGGGGAGTATGGAGTGACTTCGTCATAGACAGAGCCCAACCGAACCCAGTCCTCATGACATGGGAGTATCCAGTAACATACGACCAAGAGTCCAAGGACAGGATCCGATACATGAGGGCGAAACTATCCTACCCCCAAGAGGACGATGACCAGGTAGGTGGGGGAATACCCGGGCAGACCACAGACAACAGGTTGGATCTCTACATGTACAACAGCACCGACGAGGAGATTTCGAACACGACCGGTATAGAGAACGACAACAGAGACGCTGGTGATTGTAGCAGTGACGAATATTGTGTATGGATGGTGATCGGAGGATCTACGGTCAGAGGATTCCTACCGGGAGATTGGACAGTCGACTTGGAGAATGCCGAGAACCACAATACCGAGGTAAACCAGTTAGTGATAGAGCTGCAGTACCGATAGTTCACCCAGACTCTCGGATTTGCTGAATAAGTAGCAATCTGGGACTAGCATACCGAAAACCGCAGGGAACGGTTCATATACGCCTCTCCGGTCGGCGGGCCTACCTTAGAGGTGTAAACAATGGGTTCACAATGGGAAGACAAGAGCAAGCCGCATCTGAATATCGTTTTCGTTGGTCACGTCGATCACGGAAAGTCGACAACCGTCGGAAGACTACTACTGGACAGCGGCCACATAGAACAACACGTGATTGATGGTCTAGAGAAGGACGCAGCGGAGAGAGGGAAAGCCGGTTTCGGATTCGCATACGTCATGGATGGACTGAAGGAAGAGAGGGAGCGAGGGATAACCATCGACGTCGCTCACAAGGAGTTCTTCACACCCAAGTACTACTTCACAGTCATAGACGCACCAGGTCACCGTGACTTCGTCAAGAACATGATCACAGGGACAAGCCAGGCAGATGCCGCAGTCCTGAACGTCGCAGCAAACGACGGCGTTAACGCACAGACCAAGGAGCACGCATTCCTAGCTAAGGTTCTGGGAGTCAAGGAGCTGATTGTCAACATCAACAAGATGGACATCAGTGGGGTCGACTGGTCCCAGGACAAGTACAACAGTGCAGTAGAGGAAGTTTCCAACCTACTGAAGATGGCGGGTTTCAACCCAGCCAACATCCCATTCGTTCCATGCAGCGCTCTAGCTGGTGACAACATATTCAACAAGAGCGATAACACGCCTTGGTACAGCGGACCTACACTGTTCGAGGCTATCGACGCTGTAGAGATGCCACCCAAGCCAACAGACAGGCCTCTAAGGCTACCAATCCAGGATGTCTACAAAATCAGTGGAATCGGTACCGTACCAGTAGGAAAGGTAGAGACCGGCATTCTCGAGAGAGGGAAGACCGTAGTCTTCAACCCCAGCCAGAAGGCTGCAGAGGTGAAGGACATCGAGATGCATCACACGAGCCATGCAAAGGCAGAACCTGGGGACAACGTCGGGTTCAACGTCCGTGGACTTGCTGCAAACGACATTCGCAGAGGAGACGTCGCTGGATACCAGGACAACGAGCCTTCATTCGTGAGGCACGACGAGACTTTCGTCGGACAGGTTCAGCTAATGGACATCCCGAAGGCGATAGGCGTAGGTTACACACCAGTGTTCCACGCTCACACCGCACAGGTCGCAGTCCGATTCGTGGAGCTTCTTGAGAACGCGAAGACTAAGGAGGCAAACCCAGCCTTCCTGAAGACCGGAGATGCTGCTCTAGTTAGGTTCGCGCCTACGAAGCCAATGGCAATCGAACAGATGGATGCATTCCCAGAGTTGTCCAGATTCGCAATCAGGGACATGGGCAAGACCGTTGCCGCTGGCGTCTGCATGAAGATCGAGAAGAAGTAATCAGACACTGGTGAAGTGAATGCCGGTTGTCACGACTATCAAGCTGACCGGCGACAACCACGAAGACGTTGACTTAGTCTGCCAACAGATCAAGTCCATCTCAGATGAGACAGGCGTCAACCTAAGAGGACCCATCCCCCTGCCAACTCGCAGGTTGGTTGTTCCTTGCAGAAAGAGCCCCGATGGAGAGGGTTCGGAGACTTGGGACCACTGGGAGATGAGAGTTCACAAGCGACTACTGGAGCTGGTGACCAATACCGCGAAGGACGAGAAGTCCCTGAGGAAGGTTCTGAGAATCCCGATTCCAGACTCTGTCACAATCGAACTATCTCTAAGAAACCTGAATTGAGTGGTTCAAGAGGTTTTCAAACTAGGGCGTCTAGGCCCTACTGATGAAGGTCGCAGTCATCCAGATGTCACCGGTTTTTCTGGACAAGAAAGCCTCTTGGGAGAAACTCAAGGAACTGGTTCTCGAAGCAATTGGCGAGGGTGCTAGCGTCATCACATGGGGCGAGACACTGATTCCAGGATATCCCGTCTGGATGGGTTTGACCGATTCATCACGATGGGATAATCCTGACCAGAAACGTGCCTACGCCACTTATGCTAGAGAAGCTGTCAGACTAGATGGTTCGATTGTGGAAGAAATGAGGAAGATTTCCTTGGAGAATGGGGTCATGCTGATGGGAGGTATACTCGAAGGAGGGGGTAGCAGCGTTTACGCCACTCTGTTAACAATCGGATTCGAAGGCGAGATCCTCGGTAGGCATCGCAAGATTAAGCCGACATTCGATGAGCGACTGCTCTGGGCAGATGGAGACACAGAGGGTCTCCGGACTTACGAGACTCCAGAAGGCCCCATAGGCGGACTGAACTGCTGGGAGAACTGGATTCCTCTCACCCGAGCAGCATTGCATCAGGAAGGAGAGATGATTCACGTTGCCGTTTGGCCCGGATCATTCTCTCTGACAAAGGACATCACCAGATTCATGGCCTTAGAAGGAAGGTCGTGGATTCTTTCAGCTTGTGGAGTCTATCGGGGAGAGGATTTCGGGCATCTCTCACTTGATGACTTCCCGATGCGAGATGAGATGATGAGTGTCGGAGGAATCCACTCTGGCGGCTCCCTGATTGCAAATCCGATTGGCGAGATAATCGCTGGCCCCCTGCCGGATTACGAAGAAGGAATCCTATACGCGGATGTTGACAGGCGGACCGTACTGGAGGAGCGTCAGAACTTTGACTATAGTGGGCATTACGGTCGGCCTGACCTTCTCAGAGTCATAAGAAGTTGAGTAGGGGTTGACTCTCGTGAGTCACGTCTGTGATTGTATGAAGTTCCTTATCCTCTCGAGTTGACCCTTAGATCCCTCGATAACGTCGCTGCCGAGCGTGGTCGGGACTGGTTCCCCGCCCTGCCGCCTTATGGAGAGCCAGTAGGTTGTCTCCGTCCTTGTGGTCGGGTTGCCATCAGAGTCAGTCCCGTAGTGCGTCTCCGTCTCCTCGTCAAGGACTAGGGAGTCCCCCTCCATCACCTCATAGACCAGCTCGACGAACAGCCTTCCGAAGATCCCCCTGTTGACTATCAGGATGGTACTCTCCTCTGCTATCCACCTCACCTCCTTGTACTGGGTCATTATCAGCATGGACAATGCCAGGAGTCCCATGCCAGCGATTACCATGTAGGTCTCCACGCCGAGTGGGTCATCCAGAGACCTGTCTCCGTTCCACCATGCCAGCAGCGTTCCAAGTGCAATCACCCCAATGCCTGCCGTTGTCGTCCTCCTTGTGTCTTTCCTGAACCTCTCGGCCTCATCAGGGACGACGGAAATCCACTCATTTGACTCCATCTCTGCCTTTCTCACGGCCCCTCTGAGGTTCGGACTCGGGAGCTCCCTCTTGAGCTCCGGAATCGCCTTGAGTATCTTCTTTTTCTTACCGATGTAGGTGAAGAAGTCCTTCCCATCAACAACAACTGTCGTGTAGT
>Ga0208764_10000199_pt1 | contig 35491 bp, 44 predicted proteins | sample ETNtaG_18_FD_185762 | JGI IMG/M metagenome (GOLD analysis project Ga0208764, IMG submission 185762) | Marine microbial and viral communities from oxygen minimum zone, Eastern Pacific Ocean - ETNP201302SV91 (SPAdes) (version 2) | ecosystem: Environmental > Aquatic > Marine > Oceanic ... | reverse complement strand
CGTGAGGCTTGGTCTTATAACAATCAAATAACTTTACAACAGTGTACTGTTAAGCTAAATTCTTTTTTCCTGGTGACAATAGCGTGTAGGTACCACCCGATCCCATTCCGAACTCGGAAGTGAAGATACACAGCGCCGATGGTAGTATAGGGTTTCCTTATGTGAGAGTAGGACATTGCCAGGTCTATATTTAAGACGAAGATGATTTATAATCATCTTCGTTTTTTTGTTAGGCTTTAATTATGGATACTCAAGTTACGTCCCAATTATTAATGGTTAGGCCAGCTAATTTTTCAAGCAATAAAGAAACTATTGCGACTAATAAATTTCAGAATGATATAACAGCTGATTCAAAAAATAATATTGAAACTCAAGCCCTTAATGAGTTTGATAAAATGGTCAAGCTTTTAAAAGATCATGAAATATCAGTTATTGAAATTGATGATATTAAAGAACTAGAAAATACTGACGCTGTTTTCCCTAATAACTGGGTTAGTTTTCATCAAGATAATACAGTCGTACTTTACCCTATGATGGCACGATCAAGACGAAGTGAAAAAAGATATGATATTTTAGAATATCTATCTAAATATCAATCCTTTAAGATAGATCGTATTATCGATATGAGTTACCTAGAAGAAGAAAATATTTTTCTTGAAGGAACGGGTAGTATGGTTTTTGATCGTGTTAATAAAACTGTATTTGCATGTAAATCATCAAGGACCTCATTAGAAGCTCTAGAAATATTTTGCAGAGATATGGGATATAACCCAATAGTTTTTGATGCAATTATTGATAACTATCCAATTTATCATACAAATGTAATGATGAGCTTGGGTAAAAAAACAGCCTTCCTTTGCAGTGAATCAATAAAAGATGAAGCCGATAATCTTTTAATAAGAAATTATTTTAAAGATTTAGAAAAGAATATTATTGAGATATCACCACAACAAATGAATAATTTTGCTGGCAATGTAATTGAAGTGGAGAATACCAAGGGTGTGTCACATGTAATTATGTCTGTCTCAGCATATCAAGCTTTAGATCACAAACAACTAGATTCAATAAATAGGGCTTCAAATATCATAGCTATTCCACTGGAAACAATCGAAAGATATGGAGGGGGAAGCGCTAGGTGCATGGTTGCAGAAATTTTTTTAGAAAAAAATTAAATATCTCATTATGAATAATTCTATTCAGGGTTCTCTAAGCATTCTTTTAGGAGCATTCTTGATAAGTTTTTCTCCAGTTTTTGTCAATTTAGTTGACATAGAGCCTACTGTTAGTGGGTTTTATAGAATGTTATTTGGATCTATTGTGTTGTTTATTATTTATCTAATAAAAAATAATGAGAACCCATTGAGAAAAAATATCTCTAAGTTTATCGTTCTTGGGGCCATATTTTTTAGTTTAGATCTTTGGTTTTGGCATAGATCAGTTATTTATGTTGGACCTGGTTTATCTACACTGCTGGCTAATTTTCAAATATTAATCTTACCTTTTATAGCTTTAGTATTCTTCAATCAAAAAACACAAATCATCCAAATATTTTCAATAGCTCTAGGGTTGTTAGGGTTATTCCTTATTACTGGACAGAGTTGGGATATAACCGAGAATAACTACAAACTTGGAATATTATTTGGTCTATTAACCGCTGTTTCATATGCAGGTTATATTATTTCAATGAAACGTATTGACCATAATTCAGCAGTTAACTCTGATCCTATATTTAATTTACTGTTCGTTTCATTGATTTCTGCGGGACTGCTTTTCCTATTCTCTATTATTGAACAAGTGCCTCTAGAGATTAAATCATCAAGTGAGCTCATTTGGATGATTTGTTATGGCTTGTTCTCTCATGTCTTAGGATGGTTTTTTATACTAAGAGGCCTGCAAAAAATCAGCGCTGTTACTGTTGGTATAATATTGCTTACACAGCCTATACTTTCATATGTTTGGGATGTCATTATCTTTAAGAAAATTATTCTTCCTATCGAATATTTTGGGATTGTTAGCGTGCTTTTAGCTATGATTATTACTATCAAATCGGAGAATCAAAAAAACTAATTTGTTCTTATGTTATTTCTTGGAATCATAATTCTAGCATCATATTTTATAGGCTCTATAAATGGCGGGCTCATTCTCAGTAGATTACAAGGTTTAGATATTAGAAAAAAAGGAAGCGGTAATGCCGGTGCAACAAATGTTCTAAGAGTTATAGGATTAAAATCTGGGATTTTTGTTTTCATTATTGATTGCTTTAAGGGATTCTTAGCTCTCTATTTGACGCAAGTCTTATTAACTAATACCACAGTATCTTTATCTTTCAATAATAGCATTTATCTTTATTTTTCAAGTTTTGCTTCTTTATTAGGACATTGTTATCCAGTGTGGTTCAGTTTTAGGGGAGGTAAAGGTGCTGCCACTGGCCTAGGTAATATTATTTTTCTAAATCCATATTTAATAACATTTCCAATGATGATATTTTTTGTAACACTTTTGGTCACTAGATATGTAGGAATCTCAACGATTTTTGCATTCTTATCACTTTTTGTATCTGCTTTCATTTCAATTGGAATTTCAAATTATGAATTCTTGACATTTTTATTACTATTATTCTTATTTATTGTTTACACACATAGAACTAACATTTCTTCTATGCTAGAAAAAACAGAGCATAAGATCTCTTTTTTTAAATGAAAGGATCATTAGTTAAAAAGACTAAAAATATAGATAAATCAATAATCTATGAATATATCGAAGAAATATCAAATACCTATAATATAGATCTATCTATAAAAAAAGTCGTTGAAACAACCAGTAGAGAATTTAATTCAGATGAAGTTATAGGGGATGATGTAAAAATTGCACTTGCTGAATATCAAACTCATGGTCGAGGAAGAGGTAAAAAGGTTTGGCAATCAGCAATTTCATCGGGCATCTGTCTTTCCGTATTCTCTAAAATAAATTACAGAGGTATTCCACTCGGTTTAAGTGTTTATATGGGTGCAGTTATTGTGGATAGTTTAGAAAAAATAGGGTTTAAGGGCATTAAATTAAAATGGCCTAATGATCTTTTTTATAATGGATCCAAACTAGGCGGAATTTTAATAGAACTGACGCAAAATAAATTTGGTGATCTAATAGTCAATTTTGGTCTTGGAATTAATTATTCATTACCAGATGATTTTTATAAATTGATAGAAGAAAACTATAAACCCATTGATTTAATTAGTATTAAGAATAGTCATGAACATTCAAGGAGTAAAACTATAGGGTTTTTGTTACCTGAAATAATAAATAGTATTAAAAATTATGATAGAAAATCAATTAAAGAAATAAAAGCTAGGTGGAATGAATTAGATCAATTTTATGGTCAAGAAATTAAGATAAATTTGGGAGATAAGTCAATTACAGGAATAAATAAGGGCATTGATTCAGAAGGAGCTCTATTGTTAAAAGACGGAACAACAATCAGGCATATTATTTCAGGACAAATTGATCTATAGAATAACTTTAAATCATACTCAAAATGTTTATAATTCTGGAAAATTTAGAAAGATTAGTAAGCTATTTTATTTTGCCGGAATAGCTCAATTGGCAGAGCAACTGATTTGTAATCAGTAGGTTGGGGGTTCAATTCCCTCTTCCGGCACCATCTTTATAGAAAATAATTAAATAATATTGTTGACACATATACATCATAGAATGAAAATAGTGGGTTATGTCCGCGGAGGGGTACCCAAGCGGTCAACGGGGGCAGACTGTAAATCTGCTGGCTTAGCCTTCGTAGGTTCGAATCCTACCCCCTCCACCATATATAACTAGGGGTTATTAAGGTGGATAAAGGCTAAGAAAATAGGAGAGAAATTAGGTAAGAATGTTAAATATAATGAAAATGGTATCGGGTCTGACCGCATCTTTCTTGCGCGGGCGTAGTTCAATGGTAGAACCTCAGCCTTCCAAGCTGATGATGTGGGTTCGATCCCCATCGCCCGCTCCAAAATACTTAGGATGTGTATCTGCCCACATAGCTCAGCAGGTAGAGCACTTCCATGGTAAGGAAGAGGTCACCGGTTCAACTCCGGTTGTGGGCTCAGAAAATTTCATTATATTTGTTTAATTTTAAAGTTTAATTGGGAGTTAATAATTATGGCTAAAGAAAAATTTGAACGTACTAAACCACATGTGAATGTAGGAACTATAGGACATGTTGATCATGGAAAGACTACATTAACTGCGGCACTAACAAAATGTATGGCTGATAAATTTGGTGGCGATGCTTCAGCATTTGAAGATATTGATAATGCGCCTGAAGAGAAGGAAAGAGGAATCACTATTGCAACAGCGCACGTTGAATATGAAAGCGATGGTAGGCATTATGCCCACGTTGATTGTCCTGGACACGCTGATTATGTAAAAAACATGATTACTGGTGCTGCACAAATGGATGGAGCAATACTAGTAGTCTCAGCTGCAGATGGACCGATGCCTCAAACTAGAGAGCATATTCTGTTAGCAAGAAATGTTGGTGTTCCAAATATTGTAGTTTTCTTGAATAAAGCTGATCAAGTAGATGACGCAGAACTAGTAGAACTTGTTGAGATGGAAGTTAGAGAGCTGCTCTCTGCATATGACTTTGATGGAGACAATATACCTATTATTTCGGGTAGTGCTTTAAAAGCTCTTGAAGGTGATTCAAGTGATATAGGATCAGCAGCTGTAGAAAAACTAGTCGCAACAATGGATGAATATTTTCCTGAGCCTGAGAGAGCTATTGATGGCGATTTCCTTATGCCTATCGAAGATGTTTTCTCTATTTCTGGTAGGGGAACAGTTGTGACTGGTAGAGTTGAAAGAGGAGTTGTAAAAGTCAATGATGAGATTGAAATCGTTGGCATTAAAGATACTCAAAAAACAATATGCACTGGTGTAGAAATGTTTAGAAAGCTTCTAGATCAAGGTCAAGCTGGAGATAATGTTGGAGTACTTCTTAGAGGTACAGCACGTGAAGAAGTTGAGCGTGGCCAAGTTCTTGCTAAACCTAAGAGTATCAATCCTCATGTTAAGTTTGAGGCAGATATGTATGCTCTTACTAAAGAAGAAGGTGGTAGACATAAGCCATTCTTTAATGGTTATAGACCACAGTTCTATTTCAGAACAACAGATGTCACTGGCGCAGTTACACTTCCTGAAGGATCAGAAATGGTTATGCCAGGCGATGATACCCATATTACTGTTGAGCTAATTGCTCCAATAGCTATGGAAGAATCACTGAGATTCTCTATTAGAGAAGGTGGAAGAACAGTTGGTTCCGGAGTTGTAACAAAAATTATTGAATAACTAACTTAGGCCAGTAGCTCAACTGGTAGAGCGGCGGTCTCCAAAACCGCAGGTTGGGGGTTCAAGTCCCTCCTGGCCTGCCACGAAATAGGAATAACTTTGACTGAAAGTAGTAAAGAAATTAGTTTAGGTCTGGATACATTCAAGATGGCAGCAGCTGTAGCTATCTTGGTCTTCTCTATATTCAGTTTCTATTACTTTTCAGACTTATCAGTTCTTATAAGGGTGTTGGCTGTTATATTTTCAATAGTTATATCTCTATTAATATTCTTTAAGACACAAAGAGGATTAATATTTTGGGATTTTCTTCAGGGTTCAAGAGTTGAAATGAGGAAGGTCGTCTGGCCAACTAAACAAGAAACTATTCAAACCACGCTTACTGTATTTATTTTCGTTTTAATATTGGGTATTTTTTTCTGGCTATTGGACTTTGTGCTTCTTTATATAACAACATCAATTACATCTTAAGGTTTATTGAATATGGAACATCAATGGTATGTGTTACAGGTTTATTCTAACTTTGAAAAGAAAGTTATGGCTATGCTTGAAGAAAGGGTGAGAATCTCAGGTTTTGAGAATGAGATTACTGACATTGTCGTGCCGATGGAAGAAATTGTAGAGCTTAAAGGCGGCGAAAAGAAAACAACTGAAAGGAAGTTTTTCCCAGGCTATGTTTTGATAAAAATGATAATGAATGATGAAACATGGCACTTTATCAAATCTGTTCCAAATGTAATGGGATTTATAGGTGGTTCGAGCGATAAACCAACGCCTCTTTCTGAAAATGAAGCATTAAATATTTTAAATAGGGCTGAAGATTCGATTGACATGCCTAGGCCAAAGACAACTTATCAGCCAGGGGAAGTCGTTAGAGTTATTGACGGACCATTTAATGATTTTAACGGTGTAGTTGAGAATGTTAACTATGAGAAAAGTAAGCTTAGTGTTGCAGTACAAATTTTAGGAAGGCCAACACCTGTTGACCTTAACTTTAGTCAAGTAGAGAAGTCTTAATCTAATGGCAAAAAAACAAAAAAAAGTTGAGAATATAGTGAAGCTTCAGATTCCAGCAGGGCAGGCTAACCCAAGCCCGCCTGTAGGGCCTGCATTGGGTCAGGCAGGTCTAAACATAATGGACTTTTGTAATGCTTTTAACTCAAAAACTAGTAACTCTGAACCCGGGGTTCTGATTCCTGTTGTTATATCAGTATATAGCGACAAGTCGTTCACTTTTGTTACGAAGTCACCACCAGCATCAACACTCTTAAAGAAGGCTGCAGGTCTTAATAAGGGAAGCGGTACACCTAATACAGAGAAAGTTGGAAAAGTTACAAAGAAACAGATTGAAGAAATTGTAGAGATTAAAAAAGAGGATCTAAATGCATTTGATCCAGATGCAGCACAAAAAATCATTGAAGGCACAGCAAGAAGTATGGGTTTAGAGGTTGAATAATAATTAAAAAAAATGACAAAAATATCTAAAAGACATTTTAATAACAAAAATTTGATTGATCCTGAAAGAAAATATGATCTACAGGAAGCTATAACTATTCTTAAGGATGCTACAAATGCAAAATTTGGAGAAAGCATTGATGTGGCGATTAATTTAGGAATTGATGGTAAGCAGAGTGAACAGAATGTTAGAGGCTCAGCTCTTCTTCCAAATGGTAGTGGTAAAAATATGAAGGTTATAGTTTTTGCAGAAGGTGAAGATGCAGATGCAGCTAATAAAGCAGGTGCAGATGATGTTGGAATGGATGATCTAGCTGAAAAAATCAAATCAGGTTATTCAGATTTTGAGCTAGTTATCGCCACTCCTTCAAGCATGAAGATAGTTGGACAATTGGGACAAATTCTAGGGCCTAAAGGAATGATGCCTAATCCAAAAGATGGGACAGTTACAAAAAATGTTGAAGATGCAGTAAGTAATGCCAAGAAAGGTCAAGCTATGTTTAGGAATGATAAAGGCGGAATAATTCATTGCTCGATCGGAAAGCTAAGTTTTCCAGATCAGGCCATAAAGGAAAATTTTATTTCACTTATTGAAGAAGTTAAGAAAAATAGACCTTCATCATCAAAGGGTATTTTTATTAAGATGATCACCCTTAGTTCAACTATGGGACCTGGATTGAAATTAAATGAAAGCTAAGCAAACATGAATATAGCAAGGAAGATAGAAGATGCCACTTAATATTGAAGGAAAAAAAGAAGTTGTTAAAGAATTGAATAATCAAGCCAGTCTTTCAATTGCTGGAGCTATAGCTGAATATAATGGATTGAATGTTCAGGATATGACACTTTTGCGCACAAAGGCGAGAGAATCAGATATTTATTTGAAAGTTGTGAAAAATTCTTTATCTAAGAGAGCATTTGAAGATACTAATTTTGAGTGTCTGATTGATAACTTGAATGGACCATTAATCATTGCCCTTTCAAAAGAAGATTTAGCTTCACCTGCTAGGCTTTTCAAAGAGTTTGGAAAAGATTATGAACAGCTTAGAACCGTTGGCCTATCTATCAATGGAGAAGCTTACCCAGCATCAGATTTAGAAAGAATTGCAAAATTACCAACTAAGGATGAAGCATATTCTATGTTAATGGGTTTAATGAAAGCACCTATTGAGAAGACTGTAAGATTATTAAATGAGTTACCTACAAAATTTGTCAGACTTTCAAATGCAATGAAAGATAGACAAGAAGAGGTTTCTTAAACTTAAAAATTTGTATAAAATTCCCAATCTTTTTTTGGGTCTTTGAAAGGAGATAAAAATGGCAAAAGCTAGCGTAACAACAAAAGAGGAAGTCTTAGAAGCGATTTCACAAATGTCTGTAATGGACTTAGTTGAACTGATATCTGAGATGGAAGAAAAATTTGGTGTCACAGCTGCAGCTCCAGTAGCAGTTGCTGCTGTACCAGCTGCAGGGGATTCAGAAGATTCATCAGACGAAGAGCAGTCAGAATTTGAAGTAATTCTTCAAAGTGCAGGCGATAATAAAATTGCAGTAATTAAAGCTGTAAGATCAATTACAGGTCTTGGCTTAAAGGATGCAAAGGATATTGTCGAGGCTGCACCCAAGTCTCTAAAAGAATCAGTATCTAAAGAAGAATCTGATGAAATGAAGAAACAGCTTGAAGAAGCTGGGGCTTCAGTTGAACTAAAATAGTTTAGTTTTGTTTCTTAACTTTGGTGCTAGAGGTATAAGTAATATGCTAATCAATCCTAATTAAGATTGATGGCCCTTTATAGGTATTCGTATTTATGACATTTTCATTTACTGAAAAGAAGAGAATCAGAAAAGATTTTGGCAAGCAAGACTCCGCTCTAGATGTTCCAGATCTATTAACACTGCAGGTAGAATCCTATGATAAGTTTCTTCAGAAAGATGAAGATCCAAGTAAGAGGAAAAACATAGGCCTGCAAGCAGCATTTAATAATTTATTTCCAATCGAGAGTTTTTCTAAGAATGCCAGATTGGAGTTTGTAAGTTATCGTTTAGAGGAGCCTCAATTTAATGTCAGAGAATGCCAATTAAGGGGTTTATCATATGCTGCTCCACTGAGGGTAAAAACAAAACTTATAACATATGACAAATCGACCGACAAAGAGACTGTTAAAGAAGTAAGAAATCTAAAGCAAACAGGTGATACAACAGACGTTTATTTTGGCGAAATACCATTAATGACTGAGCATGGCACTTTTGTAATCAATGGAACTGATAGAGTGATTGTATCTCAGCTGCATAGATCACCAGGTGTTTTCTTCGATCATGATAAGGGTGTTCAAACTTCAGGGAAGCTTTTATTTTCTGCAAGGATAATACCTTATAGAGGCTCATGGTTAGATTTTGAATTTGATATTAAAGATAATATTTTTGCCAGAATAGACAGAAGAAGAAAGATTCCAGCCACAATCTTACTCCATGCCTTAGGATTTAGTGATCAAGAAATAGTAGATATCTTTTTTGAGAAAGATAAATACAAGATCTCTAAAAAAGAAGCAAAGATTCATATAAATCTGGAACATTTGAAAGGCGCTATTGCAGAGTTCGATATCAATATTGGAAGCAAGCCAATTGTTTCGAAGGGTAAGAGAATCAATGCACTGCATATAAAGCATATCAAAGACAGCAAAAATAAGTTTCTCACATTATCTCTCTTAGATATTGAGAATAAAATACTAGCTAATGACATCGTAGATAAGGAGACTGGGGAAGTTTTAGCCAAAGCAAATGATATTTTATCAAAAGAACTTCTTGATCAAATTTTAGATAAAAAAATAAGTGAAATTGAAACTATCTATATTAATGATGTTGATCAAGGATCTTATATTTCAAACTCACTTAGGATAGATCCTTCCTCATCAAAAGAAGAGGCGCTTATTGAGATATATAGAATGATGAGACCTGGAGAACCACCAACCAAAGAAGCTTCTGAAAATCTATTTACAAATTTATTTTTTAATGATGAAAGATATGATCTTTCAGAAGTAGGCAGAATGAAATTTAATCGAAGGATTAGCATCAATTCTGATAAAGGAGATTCTATTTTGTCAAAGGATGACATTATAAATGTCTTAAAGACGCTAATAGATATTAGGAATGGCTCAGATACAGTCGACGATATAGATCATCTGGGTAATAGGAGAATTAGAACTGTTGGTGAAATGGTCGAAAATACCTTTAGAGTGGGGCTTATTAGAGTTGAGAGAGCCGTCAGAGACAGGCTTTCATTGGTTGAAACTGAAGAGTTAATGCCAAGAGACCTGATAAATTCTAAACCAGTATCAGCGGCTATAAAAGAATTCTTTGGATCTAGTCAACTATCTCAATTTATGGATCAGAATAACCCCCTATCAGAAATTGCTCATAAAAGAAGGATATCTGCTCTAGGCCCAGGAGGCTTAACTAGGGAGCGCGCAGGTTTTGAAGTTAGAGATGTTCATCCAACTCATTATGGAAGAGTTTGCCCTATTGAAACACCCGAGGGTCCAAATATTGGTTTAATTAATTCAATGGCAATTTACTCAAGAGTTAATGACTATGGTTTTCTTGAGACGCCTTATAGGAAAGTGGAGAAAGGAAAAGCAACTAAGAAAATTGCATATCTATCTGCTATCGATGAGAGTAACTATGTTATAGCGCAAGCAAATTCAAAGCTAAACTCAAAAAATCAATTAGAAGATGAGCTTGTCTCAGCAAGATACAAGAATGAATTTACATTGATGCCCCCAGATAGAATTGAATATATGGATGTTTCTCCAAAGCAAATAGTTTCTATTGCAGCTTCATTGATCCCATTCTTAGAGCATGATGATGCTAATAGAGCGCTAATGGGATCAAATATGCAAAGACAGGCTGTGCCAACACTTCTGGCTGATAAGCCACTGGTAGGCACTGGTATGGAAAGAATTGTTGCTACAGATTCGGGCGTTACCATAGTTGCTAAAAGAGGAGGCATTGTTGATTCTGTTGATGCATCAAGAATAGTTATTGCTGTAAATGATGAAGAGGCAACTACAGGAGAATCTGGGGTTGATATATATAACCTTACAAAGTATACAAGATCAAATCAGAATACATGCATAAACCAAAGGCCATTAGTTTCTGTTGGTGACCTCATTTCAAAGGGGGATGTTATTTCAGATGGAGCCTCAACTAGCTTAGGGGAGTTAGCGATTGGCCAAAACTTGCTCGTAGCATTTATGCCATGGAATGGTTTTAATTTTGAGGATTCTATCTTAATTTCAGAAAGGGTTGTTCAAGAAGATCGCTTTACTACAATTCATATTGAAGAGCTTCAGTGTGTTGCTAGAGATACTAAACTTGGATCAGAAGAAGTAACTGCTGATATTCCAAATGTTGGAGATAATGCTTTAAGGAAGCTTGATGAATCGGGTATTGCATACATTGGTGCAGAAGTTGTTGCTGGAGATATACTTGTAGGAAAAATAACACCAAAAGGTGAGACACAGTTAACACCTGAAGAAAAATTGCTTCGAGCTATTTTTGGAGAAAAAGCTTCTGATGTTAAAGATACTTCGCTTAGAGTGCCATCTGGCATGGACGGTACTGTTATAGATGTTCGAGTCTTTTGCAGAGAGGGCGTTGAAAAAGATGATAGATCCAATGAAATTGAGATCGCTGAAATTGATTCAGTAAGAAAAGATCTGAAAGATCAGTTAAGAATTATGGAGACTGATATTTTTAATCGTGTTCAGAAATTACTTCTGAATAAAACAGCTAAAGTAGGAAGAAAGTCTATAAAGATAGATGAGGATTACCTTGATACTCTAAATAAGAATAAATGGTTTGAAATAAAGCTGCAAAATGAGAAATTAAACAAACAGTTAGAAACTTACTATAAAAATCATAAAGCTCTTAAAAAAGAATTCACGCAAAAGCTAGATGCTGCTAAGAATAAAATAGAGGCATATGATGATCTGCCACCTGGAGTTCTTAAAATGGTTAAAGTCTTTCTAGCTGTAAAAAGAAGAGTACAGCCTGGAGATAAAGTAGCAGGTAGACATGGAAATAAGGGCGTAATATCTAGAATTGTTCCAGTTGAAGATATGCCTTACATGGAGAATGGAACTCCGATAGATATTGTTTTAAACCCACTAGGAGTTCCCTCAAGAATGAATGTGGGGCAAATATTGGAAACACATTTAGGGTGGGCAGCGAAAGAACTTGGAAATAAAATAAAAGATATTTTTAAAGACAAGCAAGGTAAAGCTTTAATAAAAACACTTAGAGAATTTTTAAATCAAATTTACAACACCAACACTTCATCTGAAAAAGTTTTAATATCTAAGCTATCAGATGATGAGGTTCTTGAATTGGCAGAAAACCTTAAAGAAGGCGTACCTATGGCTACACCTGTCTTTGATGGCGCAGAAGAAGATGAGATAAAAACATTATTAAAATTAGCAGACCTTCCTGAATCTGGCCAGACAAGACTAATTGATGGCAGGAGTGGAAAGTTCTTTGACAGGCCTACCACTGTTGGATATATGTATATATTAAAGCTTAATCATCTTGTTGACGATAAAATGCATGCAAGATCTACAGGACCATATAGCCTAGTGACTCAGCAACCTCTTGGAGGTAAAGCACAATTTGGAGGACAGAGGTTTGGTGAAATGGAAGTTTGGGCACTAGAAGCATATGGCGCATCACATACTCTCAGAGAATTACTGACCGTTAAATCTGATGACGTACAAGGTAGGACAAGAATGTATAAGCAAATTGTAGACGGAACTCATGAGCTAGATACTGGCATTCCAGAATCTTTCCATGTGCTAATGAAAGAGATTAGATCACTAGGCTTAAGCATGGAATTAGTTGAGGAAACAGAAAAAATAGATAAACGATAGACTATCAGAATTAAATGAAAAACTTATTAAACATATTTAACCAAAAATCCACGTCAGAAGATTTTGATCATATAAGGATAGGCTTGGCTTCACCAGATGTTATTAGATCTTGGTCATATGGTGAGGTTAAAAAGCCTGAAACAATTAATTATAGAACTTTTAGACCCGAAAGAGATGGCTTATTTTGTGCAAAAATTTTCGGACCTGTAAAAGATTATGAGTGTCTTTGTGGAAAGTATAAAAGATTGAAACATAGAGGAGTTGTTTGTGAAAAATGTGGTGTTGAGGTAACACAAAGTAAAGTCAGAAGGGAAAGAATGGGGCATCTTGAGTTAGCAACTCCAGTCGCACATATCTGGTTCCTAAAATCATTACCTTCTAGGATAGGTTTATTGCTCGATATGACTCTTAGAGAAATAGAAAGAGTTTTGTATTTTGAAGCCTATCTCGTTACTGACCCTGGAATGACAGATCTAAAAAGAGGTCAACTAATGTCTGAGGAAGAGTATCTTCAGTCTCTTGAGGAATATGGAGATGATTTTACAGCAACTATGGGAGCTGAAGCAATATATGAGATTTTGAAAAAAATAGATCTCAAGCTTGTAATGGACCAAATCTATGATGATATGAAAGCAACTTCATCACAGATTAAGATTAAACGTTACCAAAAACGTATTAAATTACTAGAAGCTCTAATGCAATCAGGTAATAGACCAGAATGGATGATTCTTAAGGTCCTGCCTATTTTACCACCTGACTTAAGACCATTGGTACCTCTCGATGGAGGACGTTTTGCAACCTCAGATTTAAATGATCTATATAGAAGAGTTATAAATAGAAATAATAGACTTCAAAGATTGCTCGATCTTAACGCGCCTGAAATTATAGTTAGAAATGAAAAAAGGATGCTACAAAAATCCGTTGATGCTCTTTTAGATAATGGAAGAATGGGACGAGCTGTAACCGGATCTAATAAAAGACCTTTAAAGTCTCTAGCAGATATGATTAAAGGAAAGCAAGGAAGGTTTAGGCAAAATCTATTAGGGAAAAGAGTTGACTACTCAGGAAGATCGGTAATTGTGGTTGGCCCTACATTGAAACTTCATCAGTGCGGAATTCCAAAGAAAATGGCACTTGAGTTGTTTAAGCCCTTTGTTTTTAGCAAGCTAATCTATCAAGGTGAAGCATCAACAATAAAATCTGCTAAAAGATTAGTCGAACAAGAAGGTCCTGAGATTTGGGATATATTGGATGAAGTTATAAGACAACACCCGGTTTTGTTAAATAGAGCGCCAACACTTCACAGATTAGGTATACAGGCATTTGAACCTGTTCTAATCGAAGGTAAGGCTATACAGCTCCATCCCTTAGTTTGTAAAGCATTTAATGCGGATTTTGATGGAGACCAAATGGCTGTCCATGTGCCTCTTTCAATTGAATCTCAACTTGAAAGCAGAGCATTAATGATGTCGTCGAATAACATACTATCTCCAGCAAATGGTGAACCAATAATTGTGCCATCTCAAGACGTAGTTCTTGGCTTATATTACATGACTAGAGAGAAGATCAATGACAAAGGTGAGAATTCAATATTTGCAGACATAAGCGAGGTTGAGCGATCTTTTGCAAATAATTTTGTCGGTTTGCACGCAAAAATTAAGCTAAGAATTAAAGAATATAAAGAGCAAGAAGATGAATATGAAACAAAAATCATTGATACCACTGTAGGAAGATCTTTGTTTTCAAAAATACTTCCAAAAAAGATTTCATTCACTGAAGTTAATAAAGCGATGGATAGTAAAGCAATATCTGATCTTATAAATAAATGTTATCGTGATGTTGGTTTAAAAGCGGCCGTTATTTTTGCTGATAAGCTTATGTATATGGGCTTTGAATACGCAACGAAATCCGGAGTTTCAATAGCATTAGACGATATGGTTGTTCCCGATGAAAAAGAATCAATTCTATCTGAAGCAGAATCTCAAGTTAAGAATATACAATCTCAATTTACCTCAGGCCTATTAACACAGGGCGAGAGATATAATAAAGTTGTTGATATTTGGTCAAGAACTAATGACCAAGTTGCAAATGCAATGATGGATAAATTGGGCAAAGAGCATGTTAAGGACTCTGAAGGAAAAAAACAGCAACAAGATTCATTTAACTCAATTTATATGATGGCTGATTCAGGAGCAAGAGGCTCTCCAGCACAGATTAGACAGTTAGCAGGAATGAGAGGCCTAATGGCAAAACCAGACGGATCAATTATTGAAACACCAATTACTGCGAACTTCAGGGAAGGATTAAATATTTTGCAATACTTTATCTCAACACATGGTGCTAGGAAAGGCTTGGCTGACACAGCTCTAAAGACTGCAAACTCAGGTTATTTGACAAGAAGATTAGTAGATGTTTCTCAAGACCTAGTCGTAACAGAAGAAGACTGCAAAACTAAAAATGGACTTACTCTTACATCAGTTATTGATGGAGGTGAAGTTGTTCAAGATCTTAAAGATAGAGTATTAGGAAGAGTAATAGCTGTAACTATTAAAGACAGAGAAGGTAAAGCAATTATTTTAAAGAGAGGTACATTGATAGACGAAAACAACGTCCATCTTATACCAGATAACAATATTGATTCAATTACCATAAGAACTCCTGTCACATGTGAAACTTCTCATGGTATATGCATTAGCTGTTATGGAAGAGATTTAGCAAGGGGCAAGTTTGTTAATATAGGAGAGGCAGTCGGCATAATTGCAGCCCAATCAATTGGTGAGCCGGGAACTCAGCTTACTATGAGAACATTCCATATCGGAGGAGCAGCCTCAAGTTCTGCTGCTGTTAACTCAATAGAGGTATCTAACGATGGAATTGTAACTTTATATAATTTAAAAACTATAAAAAACAAAGATAAAAATTTAGTTGCTGTGAGCAGGTCTGGTGAAATTATTATTTCAGACAAATACGGTAAAGAAAAAGAACGTTATAAGGTTCCATATGGAGCAATAATTAATATTAAAGATCAACAAAATGTAAAGGCTGGAGATGTTATTTCTACTTGGGACCCTCATACTCATCCAATTGTTTCTGAGGCTTCTGGAACCATGATTTTTGAGGATTTTATTGATGGAATAACAGTTACAGAACAACTTGATGAAGCAACGGGATTGTCAAATATTATGATAATGGATTATAAGAAACAATCAGGTAGTTCATCTTCTACTTCTCGACCAAAAGCAGCTCTTTTAAACTCAAAGGGTAAACCTGTTATGTTTAAAGGAACTGAAACACCTATAGTCTATACATTTCCACCCGGAGCTATTTTGAGTATCCAAGATGGGCAGAAAATAGCAGCTGGCGATGTAATAGCCAGAATACCACTAGAATCTTCTAAAACTAGCGACATAACAGGTGGTTTACCTAGAGTAGCTGATCTTTTTGAGGCAAGGAAACCAAAAGATGCTGCAATACTAGCTAAACATTCTGGGATTACAAGCTTTGGAAAAGAAACAAAAGGGAAAGTAAGGTTAGTCATAACTGACGATAAAGGAGAATCTTTCGAAGAATTAATTCCAAAAATAAGAACCTTAAATATTTTTGAGGGAGAGAAAATACAGAAGGGTGAAATTATTTCAGATGGAGAGTTAAGCTTACATGATATCTTAGAGATTCAGGGTATAGAAAGCTTAGCTGCATATCTTGTTAAGGAAGTTCAAGACGTCTACCGACTTCAGGGCGTGCCTATCAATGACAAACATATAGAAATTATAATTAGACAAATGATGAGAACATTGGAAGTTGATGAGCCCGGCGATACGATGCTTCTAAAAGGTGAGCTAATTAATAGGTCAGATCTATTAGATATCAATTCAAGGATTCTCTCAGAAGACCTTAAACCAGCTAGTTATAAGCCGACAATTATGGGTATAACAAAAGCATCTTTAGCTACAACTTCATTTATTTCTGCTGCTTCTTTCCAGGAAACAACTCGAGTACTTACTGAGGCTGCAGTTAAAGGATCGATAGATAAATTAAGAGGCCTTAAAGAGAATGTTGTAGTAGGTAGACTTGTGCCGGCAGGAACTGGATATACTACAGAAATTGATGCATCACAGATTGCTGAAGAAGAATTTGCTAAAGGATTACAAGATTTAGATGAAGCTTCAGAAGAGAAAAGCAAGGTTGAGGCAAGCTAAGCCTCACTAAATTAATTTAAATAACTTGAACCATTTGCTATAGAAGAATAGAATCCTTCAGAATTTATTTTGAAAATTAATTATGACAACAATTAATCAATTAGTTAGAAAATCTAGAAAGAGGAAATTAGTAAAGAATAATGTTCCTGCCCTAGAAGGCAAACCTCAAAAGAGAGGGGTTTGTACTCGTGTCTATACAACAACACCAAAGAAACCAAACTCAGCTCTAAGGAAAGTTGCTAGGGTAAGGCTAACAAATGGATATGAGGTTACGAGTTACATAGGCGGTGAAGGCCATAATCTTCAAGAGCACTCCGTTGTCCTAATTCGCGGAGGAAGGGTCAAGGACTTGCCGGGTGTTCGTTATCATACCATTAGGGGAACGCTGGATTGTTCCGGAGTAAATGACAGAAAACAGGGAAGATCAAAATATGGTGCGAAAAGACCAAAAGGTTAATTATGTCTAGGAGAAACGCAGCTGTAAAAAGAATGATTTTGCCAGATCCAAAGTTTTCTAGCAAATTGTTGGCAAAGTTTATCAACATGATTATGAAAGATGGTAAAAAATCAACCGCAGAAACAATAGTTTATGAAGCTCTAGACTCTCTTGTTGAAAAACTAGGGCAGCCTATTGAAAAAGCACCTGAAGTCTTCGCTGAGGCCTTAGAGAAAGTTAAGCCTGTGGTAGAAGTTAGATCTAGGAGGGTTGGTGGAGCCACATACCAAATTCCTGTTGAAGTTAGAAAAGACAGGAGGGAGGCATTAGCTATGCGATGGCTAATAGAGTCAGCAAGATCAAGGCAAGAAAAAAGCATGAAAATTAAATTAGCAAATGAACTTCTTGACGCAACCAATGATAGAGGTAATGCGATCAAGAAAAAAGAAGACACACATAAAATGGCAGAAGCTAATAAAGCTTTTTCTCATTTTCGTTGGTAAATCCCTAAAGTTTTTCTGAGGATAATCTAATGGCTAGACAAACACCAATCGAGAAGTATAGAAACATAGGGATCATGGCTCATATAGATGCTGGTAAGACAACTACAACAGAGCGTGTTCTTTTTTATACTGGTATATCGCATAAGATAGGGGAAGTACATGATGGTAATGCGGTTATGGATTGGATGGAACAAGAACAAGAGAGAGGCATAACTATAACATCAGCAGCAACCACATGTTTTTGGCAAGGGATGGATCAACAATTTGATCAACACAGAATTAATATTATAGATACCCCAGGACATGTTGACTTTACTATTGAAGTTGAAAGATCGCTTAGAGTGCTTGATAGTGCAGTTGCTGTTTTTTGTGCAGTTGGTGGAGTAGAGCCTCAGTCTGAAACGGTCTGGCGACAAGCAAATAAGTATTCTGTTCCTAGATTAGCTTTTGTAAATAAAATGGATAGAGCTGGAGCAGACTTTTTTAGAGTAGTAGACCAAATAGAAGAGCGTCTTGGGGCAAATGCAGTACCCATTCAAGTTCCTATTGGTGCTGAGGAGAAGTTTAAGGGCGTTATTGATCTCATCAGAATGAAGGCAATTAATTGGAATGAAGAAGATCTTGGGGCAACGTATGTTGAAGAGGATATACCTGAAGAGCTTCTTTCTATTTGTGAAACTTATAGGGAGAGTATGCTAGAGGCAGCTGCAGAAGCTTCAGAGTCTCTTCTAAATAAATATCTAGAAGATGGTGAATTGTCTAATGAAGAAATTATTGAAGGAATAAGAATACGGACACTCACAAACGAGATTGTTCCTGTAATATGCGGATCAGCTTTCAAGAATAAAGGCGTTCAGGCTATGTTAGATGCAGTTATCCATTTTTTACCATCTCCACATGATAAACCATCAATTATGGGTATCGCGGAAGATGGCTCTGATTGCACCAGAAAATCAGATGATGAAGAAGAATTTTCTGCCTTGGCTTTTAAGATCGCTAATGATCCCTATGTAGGGAATCTTACATTTTTTAGAGTCTATTCTGGAGTTCTGAACTCTGGAGATACTATCTATAACCCATTAAAAAGCCAAAAAGAAAGAATTGGTCGTATTTTACAAATGCATTCAAATACAAGAGAAGAGATAAAAGAGGTTCGCGCAGGAGATATTGCTGCAGCAGTTGGTTTAAAGAACGTCACAACTGGAGATACTTTGTCAGACCTTAAAAATATTATAACTTTAGAGAAAATGGAATTTCCTGATCCAGTAATTTCTGTAGCTGTTGAGCCAAAATCAACAGAAGATGAATCTAAGATGGGCATAGGACTTCAAAAACTAGCTAAAGAAGATCCTTCTTTCAAAGTGAAGACAGATGAAGAGTCAGGACAAACAATTATTTCGGGCATGGGAGAGTTACATCTTGATATTATAGTCGATAGATTATCTAGAGAATTTAATGTTGACGCTAATGTTGGCAGACCCCAGGTTGCATATAGAGAGACCATTAAACAAGGCGTAGATCAAGAAGCAAAGTTTGTAAGACAATCTGGTGGAAGAGGACAATATGGTCATGTCTATATAAAAATGGAACCTCAAGAACCAGGTTTAGGATATGAATTTATAAATGAAATTACAGGTGGCGCGATACCAAGAGAATTTATACCAGCAGTTGATAAAGGGATTCAAGAGCAAATGGCGAATGGTGTAATTACAGGATTTCCAGTGGTAGATGTAAAAGTGACTTTATATGATGGCTCATTTCATGATGTAGACTCAAGCGAGGTTGCTTTCAGGGTAGCTGGATCTATGGCTTTTAAAGAAGGTGCCTTAAAAGCTAAACCAGTTCTTTTAGAGCCTGTAATGAAAGTAGAGGTAGTTACGCCAGAAGATTATATGGGTGATGTGAATGGTGATTTGAATAGAAGGAGAGGCATCTTGCAAGGCATGGATGAATCACCCGCAGGGAAAATTATTAAGGCAGAAGTTCCTTTAGCTGAAATGTTTGGATATGCAACAGACCTTAGGTCCATGAGTCAAGGTAGAGCAACATATACGATGGAATTTGAAAAGTATAGCGAGGCACCTAAACAAAAAGCTGAAGCTTTATCAATTAATGAAGGATAGTTAGATGGCAGATAACCAAACAATTAGAATAAGGCTTAAATCATTTGATCATAAACTTATTGACGCTTCTACTGAAGAAATTGTTGAAACGGCAAAGAGAACTGGTTCCCCAGTCGCAGGACCGATCCCTCTTCCAACTACAAGAGAGAGGTTTACAGTCCTTATATCTCCTCATGTAAACAAGGATGCAAGGGATCAATATGAACTTACAACACATAAGAGAGTGATGGATATATTAAATCCGAGCGACAAGACAGTTGATGCCCTGATGAAGCTCGAATTACCTGCAGGTGTAGATGTTCAAATTAAATTGAACTGAGGATCAAAATTGATATAATTCCACGACGCTTTTGGGGCTAAGCATTTATTGTATATAAATAGCCTTTCTATAAGGGGATTAGAGAGATACAAACGCGTTAGGTAAGTAGAATTAATAATTTTAAGTGTTATTGGCATAAAAACCCTATAAATCAATAACATATTAGTTTCTGCTACTAAAGAAGAGTTAATGAAAAATATAAAGATAAAAAGTTTAAATTATTTTTTAGGATCATTGAATGATAGGTATTGTTGGCAAAAAATGCGGAATGACGCGAATTTTTACGGACGACGGACGATCTGTGCCGGTTACTATTGTTCAAGCGCATCCAAATTTCATTAATAGAATAAAGACTAAAGAAACTGATGGTTACAATGCCATACAAGTTTTAGCAGGTAGTAAGGTCAAGCAATTATCTAAGCCAGACCAAGGTCAAATAAACAAAACTAATAAAGAACTTAAATCTAAACTCCATGAATTTAGATTAAATGATTATGAAGTTGACAAGGTTCAAGAAGGCAAAGAAATAACAGTAAACTTTTTTCAAAAAGGTGAGAAGGTCGATGTTTTAGGAAAGTCAATAGGCAAAGGCTATGCTGGGGTAATTAAAAGACATAACTTTAGTATGCAAGATGCAACCCATGGTAACTCTCTCGCTCATAGAGCTCCTGGGTCTATTGGACAAAACCAGACCCCTGGAAGAGTTTTTAAGGGTAAAAAAATGGCCGGTCAAATGGGCAATGTTAATAGAAAAATACAAAATTTAGAGGTTATAGATATTGATATAGATAGAAACCTTCTATTTATCAAAGGTTCATGTGCGGGGCATGATAATAGTTATCTTGTCATTACTCCTTCAATTAAATCAAAACAAGAAGAAAGAGATATATTTCCAGAAGCTCAACCAGAAGAAACTCCAGAAGCAGAAGCTCAACCAGAAGAAACTCCAGAAGCAGAAGCTCAACCAGAAGAAACTCCAGAAGCAGAAGCTCAACCAGAAGAAACTCCAGAAGCAGAAGCTCAACCAGAAGAAACTCCAGAAGCAGAAGCTCAACCAGAAGAAACTCCAGAAGCAGAAGCTCAACCAGAAGAAACTCCAGAAGCAGAAGCTCAACCAGAAGAAACTCCAGAAGCAGAAGCTCAACCAGAAGAAACTCCAGAAGCAGAAGCTCAACCAGAAACTGAAGAAAAGAATAAAGAATAATGAAAGTTGATATTAGAAAACAAGACAACACAAAAGCGAAGAGCATAGACTTAGAGAAATCAATTTTCGGTGCTCAGATAAATGATGGCCTAGTCCACCAGGTAATAACCTCTTATATGTCTAATGCTAGATCAGCCACAAAAGGACATAAAAATAGATCTGATTCTAGAGGTGGAGGGGTTAAACCATGGAGACAAAAAGGCACGGGTAGAGCAAGAGCTGGAACAATCAGAAGTCCTTTATGGGTAGGAGGAGGAAAGACCTTTGCACATAATAATAGAAGTTTTAAAAAAAAGATTAATAGGAAAGAGTATAAAACAGCAATTAAATCAATCTTATCTAGTTTATTAGAAAGCAAAAGATTAATAGTAATTGATTCTCTAGAAATTAAGGAGCCGAAAACAAAAGAAATGATCAAGGTACTTAATAGCTTCCAAATAGAGGATGCTTTAATTGTTGTAGATCAGAAAGCAGATAATTTAGACCTTGCTACACGAAACATTCCTAGAGTGGAGCTAATAAGCGCTGAAAATATAAATCCTTTGAGTCTAATTAGGCATCAGAATGTTCTTATAGATGCAGAGGGAGTAAAAAAGATCGAGAGTATATTCGGATGAGCCAAAAAATTAGACATGACCAATTAACATCTATTCTTATAGCACCTCATGTTTCTGAGAAGAGTACATTGTTGTCTCAAAATAGTGGCCAAATTGTTTTTAGAGTTAGACCTGATTCAAATAAGAGACAGATAAAGAGGGCTGTTGAGCAAATGTTTAATGTAAAAGTTAGTTCGGTAAAGACTATTTCAGTAAAAGGTAAGAAAAAAAGAATGGGAATGAATCAGGGGAGAACCAAAAACTGGAAAAAGGCATATATCAAGTTAGAAGAAGGACAAAATTTAGATTTCATGAATACAGAAATATAGAGCAATGGCAATAATTAAAGCAAAACCAACATCACCCGGAAGAAGATTTGTACAAACAATCAAATCTAATGATCTTCATAATGGCCGACCAGTAAAATCATTGGTCAAAGGTTTAAAGAAGTCTGGTGGCAGGAATAATAAAGGCAGGATGACAACAAGGCATATAGGCGGAGGACATAAAAAGCTCTATAGAAAGATAGATTTTAAAAGAAACAAAGACGAGATTCCTGCAATTGTAGAAAGAATAGAATATGATCCAAATCGTTCCTCACATATAGCTCTACTTTTATATAAGGATGGCGAGAGAAGATACATAATAGCTCCTAAAAAACTTAAAAAAGGAGATCAAGTAGTTTCTGGGGAGAATGCAGCTGTTGAAAATGGTAATACGTTGCCATTGAATAATATTCCAGTAGGCACAGTAGTTCATTGTATAGAAATGAAGCCAGGTAAAGGGGCACAAATAGCTCGCTCTGCAGGAACTAGCGCACAGTTGCTTGCAAAAGAAGGCAATTATGCAACGCTTCGTTTGAAATCTGGAGAGGTAAGAAAAGTATTAATTAGTTGTAAAGCCACAATTGGTCAAGTAGGCCATTCTGAGCATAATCTAAGAAAACTTGGTAAAGCTGGCGCTAAAAGATGGAGAGGAGTTAGACCAACAGTAAGGGGCGTGGCAATGAATCCAATAGATCACCCACATGGAGGCGGTGAGGGAAAAACCTCGGGCGGAAGAGATCCTGTCTCTCCTTGGGGAATGCCTACAAAAGGATTTAAAACTAGATCAAATAAAACTACAGATAAATTTATTATTCGAAGAAGAAGAAAAAGGAAGTAAATATATGCCTAGATCTATAAAAAAAGGACCTTTTGTTGACCTGCATCTTCAAAAGAAAGTAGCGAATGCCCTAGCTGAGGGAGGCAGAGCTAGAATTAAAACATGGTCTAGGAGATCAATGGTTATTCCAGACATGGTAGGAATGACAATTTCGGTTCATAACGGAAGAGAGCATGTACCTATTTTAATTTCAGAGAACATGGTTGGACATAAATTAGGAGAATTTGCACCAACGAGATTGTTTAGAGGTCATTCAGGAGATCGAAAGACAAAGGTTTAAAGATATATGAAAGTAACTTCAAAATTAAGATATGCAAGAATATCGCCTCAAAAGACACGTCTTATCATAGATTTGATTAGAGGTTCAGAGGTATTGCAAGCTATGAAACTAGTTCAATTTTTACCTCAAAAGGGTGCAAAAATTGTAAGTAAAGTACTAGATTCAGCTGTAGCTAATGCAGAAAATAATTTTGGTTTAGATATTGATGATCTAAAAGTATCTAATGCTTATGTTGATGAGGCACCAACTTTTAAAAGATTCAGAGCCAGGGCACGAGGAAGAGGAACAAGAATAATTAAGAGAAATAGTCATATAACAATAGAAATATCGGACGAATAATTATGGGACAGAAAGTACATCCAACAGGAATTAGATTAGGAATCAGTAAGGGCTGGGCATCAAAATGGTTCTCTAGTTCTTCAGACTATTCAAAGAATGTTTTTCATGATTTTCAGATCAGGGAATATCTAAATAAGAAATTAAAAGACGCTGCAGTAAGCAAAATTCAAATTGAAAGGAGCTCTGAGAATATTACTGTTGCCATATTTTCTGCTAGGCCTGGAATCGTTATTGGAAAAAAAGGCGAAGGTATAGAATCTTTGAGAAAGGAAGTGGCAAAACTAGTAAAAACGTCTGTAAATAATGTTCTTCTAAATATAAACGAAATAAAGAAACCAGAATTGGATGCAAAACTTGTTGCCTCATCTATAACGCAGCAGTTAGAAAGGAGAGTTCTTTATAGGAGAGCTATGAAAAGAGCCGTAACTAACACAATGAGGCTTGGAGCAAATGGAATTAAAGTAAAGATAGCAGGAAGGCTAAATGGAGCAGAGATTGCAAGATCAGAGTGGTACCAAGAAGGGAGAGTACCTCTACATACGCTTAAAGCAAATATTGATTATGGTGTCTCAGAGGCTAAAACAACCTATGGAATCATAGGTGTAAAAGTTTGGATTTTTCAAGAAGAAGAAATTAATTAAAACCAATAGATAAAAGAGATAGAAATGCTTCAACCTAAAAGAACAAAATATAGAAAGCAAATGAAGGGCAAAAATAGAGGCTTAGCTTCTCGAGGTAGCACTATTAATTTTGGCGAATATGGTCTCAAAGCTACTGGAAGAGGCAGAATTACTGCTAGACAGATAGAGGCAGCAAGAAGAGCCATGACAAGGCATATAAAAAGAGGGGGCAAGATATGGATAAGAATTTTCCCAGACAAACCAATTACTAAAAAACCCTTAGAGGTTAGACAAGGAAAGGGTAAAGGTAATGTTGAGTATTGGGTTGCACAGATCCAGCCTGGAAGAATCTTATATGAGATGAGTGGCGTAGAAGAAAGTCTAGCAGAAGAAGCATTTAAACTTGCGGCGTCAAAGCTTCCTGTAAGTACTAAATTTGTTAGCAGGCAAATAATATGATTGACCTAAAGGAAATCAGATCAAAGTCTAGCCCAGATATTGAGAAGATGTTAGAGGATCTAGTTCAAGAGCAATTTAAATTGAAGCTTCAGGCATCAACTGGCCAGCTATCTAATACAAGCCAATTTAGAAACGTAAAAAAAGATATAGCTAGACTGCGAACAATTTTAAAAGAGAAAATAAATGATTAAAGAAGAAGAAAATAAAGTTAAGAAAACAATTATTGGCAAAGTTGTAAGTAATTCAATGGAAAAAACTATTAGTGTTTCTATCCAGAGAAGAATGAAACACCCTTTGTATAATAAATATATTTTTAAAACATCAAAAATTCTAGCCCATGATCATGAAAACATATCAAAGGTCGGAGACGTCGTATCAATTCAAGAGTCAAAGCCTATATCAAAAAATAAATCCTGGGTTTTGAGTAAAGTTATTAAAGCAGGTCAAGAAGAGTAAGGTAAAAAGAATGATTCAAACAGAAACAGTTTTAAATATTGCAGACAATAGTGGAGCTAGGAAGGTTTTATGTATAAAGGTACTTGGCGGCTCTAGAAAGAGATATGCAAAAATCGGAGATGTTATAAAAGTCACTGTTAAGGATGCTATTCCACGTGGAAAAGTAAAAAAAGGAGATGTTTATGACGCCCTCGTTGTTAGAACAAAACATGGAGTTAGAAGATCAGATGGTTCATTAATAAGGTTTGATGGAAATGCCGCTGTTCTTTTAGATAATAAAAGAGAGCCAATTGGAACAAGAGTCTTTGGGCCAGTTACAAGGGAACTTAGGGCGAAAAAATATTTGAAGATAATTTCTTTGGCTCCAGAAGTCATTTAGCAGGAGGGTAATCTTTTGAAAAAGATAAAAAAAGGTGATGATGTAATTGTTCTGTCTGGAAAAGATAAAGGAAGAACCGGACAGGTATTGAATGTATTAAAAAATTCAAAAGTAGTTGTGGAGAATATTAATATTGTGAAGAAGCATCAAAAAGGAAATCCAAATACCGGGCAAGAATCAGGAATTATTGAGAAGGAAATGCCAATAGATATGTCAAATATAATGCTTTTGAATCCTATAACCAATAAAGGTGACAAGGTAGGAATAAAAAAGTTAGAGGATGGAACAAAAGTAAGATTTTTCAAATCTAATAATGAAGTTGTAGATATATAGATATGGCAAGACTGAAAGAACAATTTAATAAGGATATTAGACCTGGGTTGCAGAAAACACTAGGATACGAAAATCTAATGCAGGTTCCTGAGATTAAAAAAATTACTCTTAATATGGGAGTAGGAGAAGCTTTACTGGATAAAAAGGCAATTGAAAAGGCTCAATTTGATATGGAAAAATTATCAGGACAAAAAGCAGTAATAACTAGGGCAAAAAAGTCTGTTGCATCCTTCAAGATTAGAGAGGGAATGCCTATAGGAGTTAAAGTAACTCTTAGAAGAGATAGAATGTATGAATTTTTAGATCGACTTATTAATATAGCGTTACCAAGGGTTAGAGATTTCAGAGGTCTTAACCAGAGATCTTTTGATGGAAATGGCAATTATAGTATTGGGGTAAAAGAGCAAATAATTTTCCCTGAGATAGATTATGACAATGTGGATAAAATTAGAGGTTTAGACATCAGTATCACAACAACAGCAAGAAATGATCAGGAGGCGCTTGCTTTGTTACAAGCTTTCAATTTTCCAATAAAACAAAAAAGTGTAAGGGAACTAGAAGAACCAGTTGAAGCAGCCCAAGAAGAACCAGTTGAAGCAGCCCAAGAAGAACCAGTTGAAGCAGCCCAAGAAGAACCAGTTGAAGCAGCCCAAGAAGAACCAGTTGAAGCAGCCCAAGAAAAAAATAAGGAAGATAAATAGATGACTAGAAAAGCATTAGTCCAAAGGGAATTAAAAAGAGTTAAGACAGTCGAACGTTTTGCCCAAAAGAGAGCCGTATTAAAGAAAATTATTAACGATTCTAATGCTACATATGAAGAAAAGAATGAAGCAAGAACAAAATTACAGAAATTACCAAGGAATGCGAGCCCATCTAGATTAAGAAATAGATGTGCAATTTCGGGAAGACCGAAAGGTTTTTATAGAAAATTTGGCTTAGGAAGAAATAAGTTACGAGAAGAAGCAATGAAAGGCAATATACCAGGTTTGCATAAAGCAAGCTGGTAAGAAAATTAGGAACAAATTATGACAATGACAGATCCAATAGCAGATATGCTTACTAGAATTAGAAATGCACATAAGATAAATGCTTTGTCTGTGTCTATTCCCTATTCAAGAAATAAAGAAAGTATTGCAAAAGTGCTTTTAGACGAAGGTTATGTTGAAGGGATCAGCGCAGAAGAAATTGCAGATAATAAAAGTAATCTAATAATTGACCTAAAATATTTTGAAGGCAAGCCTGTTATTGAAGAAATAAAAAGAGTAAGCAGGCCAGGATTAAGAATATATAGATCTAAGCATGAATTACCTAAGGTTATGGGTGGGCTAGGAATAGCAGTGATATCAACTTCCAAGGGAATTATGAGCGATCGTCAAGCCAGACAAGATGGTCATGGCGGTGAAGTTTTATGTATGGTGAATTAAGTTATGTCTAGAATAGAGAGACAACCTGTCAATTTTCCTGAAACTGTTAAAGTGTCCCTTCAGGATGGACAGCTATTGTGTGTTGAAGGGCAAAAGGGAGAGCTTCAGCTTAATCTAATACGTCAAGTAGAAGTAGTAATAGAAAACGATCAATTAACTGTTAAATCTACTTCTAAATCAAAATTCTCTAAAGCTGCTGCAGGAACTTTTAGAAGTTTAATAAATAATATGGTCATGGGCGTCACTGAAGGATATGCAAAAGAATTAGAGCTTGTTGGCGTAGGATATCGTGCAAAAGCCCAAGGAAAAACTCTTAATCTAACTTTAGGTTTTTCACATCCAGTTAATTACGAGATTCCTGAAGGAATAGATATTTCTACCCCATCACAGACAGAAGTAGTTATAACAGGAATTGATAAACAAAAAGTAGGTCAAGTTGCCGCCGAATTAAGATCAATCCGTCCACCTGAACCATATAAAGGCAAGGGTGTTAGATATAAAGGTGAACAGATTACACTTAAGGAAACAAAGAAGCAGGTTTAAAAATTAAAAAATGGTTACAAAGTTAGAAAGAAGAAAGAGAAGATCTAGGAAAACACGTTCTAAAATAAAAGAATTAGAACAATACAGGTTGAGTGTTCATAGATCATCAAGACATATTTATGCCCAGATTATAGCCCCTGAGGATAATAGAATAGTTGCATCTTCGTCTAGCCTCGATCCAGAAGTTAGGAAACTGATTGATGGGAAAACTAAAGGTAAGAAGGATGTTGCTAAGATTGTGGGTGAGTCAATTGCCAAGAAAGCTAAGAAAGCAAAAATTGAAAAAGTTGCATTTGACAGATCAGGTTTTTTATATCACGGTCGCGTTAAAGCACTAGCAGAGGCTGCAAGAGAAAAAGGACTTAATTTTTAGAGTTAATAATTATGAACACAAATAAACAAATGGATGATTTAATTGAAAAGCTAGTAGCAGTTAACAGAGTTGCTAAGGTTGTTAAAGGCGGAAGGCAATTTGGATTTGCTGCAATTACAGTTGTTGGGGACGGTAATGGTAAAATTGGCATGGGTTACGGTAAAGCGAAAGAAGTACCTCTCGCCATTCAAAAGGCAATGCAAGCTGCCAGAAAAGATCTTCATTCTGTTGCGCTTAAAAAAGAGACAATTTATTACGAAACTAGAGGAAGACATGGTGCTTCTAAAGTTTATATGCAGCCTGCTGCGGATGGTACAGGCATCATTGCAGGTGGTGCAATGCGAGCAGTCTTTGAATGTGTTGGAATCAGAAATATTCTAGCTAAGAGTTACGGATCAAGAAATCCTATCAATTTAGTAAGAGCAACTATAAATGCACTCGATTCTATGCGATCACCTCAGAGAGTAGCGAAGAGAAGAGGCATTTCTGTATCTAAAATATTTACATAATGAGTAAAAAAGAAAGAAAAATAAAAATAAAACTCGTTAGAAGTCGGTTTGGAAGGATAAAGAAACATAAAGCGTCTTTATCAGGCTTGGGTTTGAGGAAAATCAACCAAATTGTTGAGGTTGATGCAACACCAGAGAATCTAGGAATGATTAATAAGGTGAAGTATCTTTTAGAAGTCGAGGAAGCTTAATAATGAAATTAAATACAATACAGCCTAATAAAGGAAGTAAAAATGTGAAATCTAGGAAAGGCAAAGGTCATGCTTCAGGACTAGGAAAAACTTCTGGCAGAGGTCACAAAGGTCAGAAATCAAGATCAGGCGGCTTCCATAAAGTTGGATTTGAAGGCGGGCAAATGCCACTACAGAGAAGATTGCCTAAAAGAGGATTTACATCCAGAACAAAAAAAGAAAACTCAGAACTAAGGTTAGATCAGCTGGGTCGTATAAAAGCAGAAATTATAGATCTAGAAGCATTAAAAAATGAGAATATTGTTCCCAGATATATTCAAAAAATTAAGATAATCGCATCTGGTGAAATAAAAAAAGCAGTTACTATTCAAGGGCTTAATTTATCTGATAATGCTAGGAAGGCTATTTTAAGTACAGGCGGAAAAATTCTAGACTAATCATGGCTAAGACTCAAAATACAGCAAGATCAGCACTTGGAGAAATGACTCGATTTGTAGAATTGAGACAAAGACTTCTTTTTCTTGCTGGAGCATTGATAGTTTATAGAATTGGAACCTACATACCTGTACCGGGAATTGATCCCAATGCTCTACAGAATTTCTTTGAAGAGCAGTCTGGAACTATTTTGAGCATGTTTAATATGTTCTCAGGTGGAGCCTTAGAGAGATTAAGTATTTTTGCATTAGGTATTTTTCCTTATATTTCTTGCTCAATTGTAATGCAAATGGCTAGTGTAACTGTTCCATCATTAAAAGAATTAAAAAAAGAAGGTGAATCAGGAAGAAGAAAAATCACACAATATACAAGATATGGAACTGTCTTTTTAGCATCTTTCCAGTCTGTAGGAGCATCTATAGCCCTTCAAAATCAGGGAGTGGTAGTATCACCTGGATTTAATTTTGTTTTTACCTCATGCGTAACTCTCGTCACAGGCACTATGTTTCTAATGTGGCTGGGTGAACAGATAACTGAAAGAGGTCTTGGTAACGGAATCTCAATGATTATATTAGCAAGTATCATTTCAGGCCTTCCTTCTGCAATTGGAGGAACTTTGGAGCTAGCAAATACCGGTGAAATATCTAGCGCGCTGGTATTAATACTCCTTATCTTGGTTCTGGCTGTTACTAGTTTTGTAGTTTTTATAGAAAGAGGTCAGAGGAGAATACCTGTTAATTATGCTAAGAGACAACAAGGTAGAAGATTACTACAGAGCCAATCAACTCATTTGCCATTTAAAATTAATATGTCCGGAGTTATACCACCTATATTTGCATCAAGTATAATCTTATTTCCAGCTACTATTGCTAGTTGGTTTGGAACTTCTGAAGGGTTTGATTGGCTTCAAGATATTGCGGCTCAGTTAGCACCAGGACAGCCAATATATATAATTCTTTATGCTTCTTTGATTATGTTTTTCTGTTTTTTTTATACTGCCTTGGTTTTTGATTCTAAAGACACAGCCGATAATCTGCAAAAATCAGGAGCCTTTATGCCAGGCATTAGACCTGGGCACCAAACATCACAATACATAGATAAAGTGTTAACAAGGTTAACATTTTGGGGAGGATTGTATATCATGCTCGTCTGCTTGCTTCCAGAGTTTATGATTTTGTACTTTAACGTACCATTTTACTTTGGAGGCACATCATTGCTTATTATTGTTGTTGTAACAATGGATTTTATGGCGCAAATGCAAGCTTTAATGATGTCAAAGCAGTATGAGGGGCTTTTGAAAAAAGCTAATTTAAAGGGTTACACTAAAAGTGGGCAGATTAGATAAATAGATAAAATGAAAGTTAGAGCATCAGTTAAAAAAATTTGTAGGAATTGCAAAATAATTCGAAGGAATGGCGTAGTTCGAGTAATTTGTAAAGATCCTAGGCATAAACAGAGGCAGGGCTAAGATGGCTAGAATAGCAGGAGTTAATATACCTGATAACAAACATGTAAGAGTTTCTCTGACATATATTTACGGTGTTGGGAATTCATTATCAACAGCGCTTTGCAATAAACTGGATATATCTTTAGACAAAAAGGTAATTGATCTTACAGAACAAGAACTTGAAAGTATAAGAACGGAAATAAGCAACTACATTGTAGAAGGCGACTTAAGAAGAGAGATCTCAACTAATATTAAAAGGTTGATGGATCTTGGATGTTACAGAGGTATAAGACATAGAAGAGGATTGCCTGTCAGAGGGCAAAAAAGTAAAACTAATGCTAGAACTAGAAAAGGCCCTAAGAAGCCTATGAGAGCTTAATAAGGAATTATTATGGCAGTTGGAAAAAAGAAAAAGTCGCAGAAGAAAGTTATAGAAGGTGTGGCACATATACATGCTACTTTTAATAACACTATTATAACAATTACGGATAGAGCAGGAAATACAATAGCATGGGCTACAGCAGGTGGTTCAGGATTTAGGGGCTCAAGAAAAAGCACTCCTTTTGCTGCCCAGATTGCAGCTGAAAAAGCAGGAACAAAAGCTAAAGAATTTGGCCTAAAAGACGTCTTGGTAAGAGTTAAAGGACCAGGACCTGGCAGAGATTCAGCATTAAGGGCGTTAAATGGTCTTGGACTTAATATTGTTTCTATCGAAGATGTAACCCCTCTTCCTCATAATGGTTGTAGGCCACCAAAACAGAGAAGAGTTTAGAGGTATTAATTATGGCTAGATATTTAGGACCAAAATGTAAGTTATCACGCAGGGAAGGAACTGATCTTTTTCTTAAAAGCGGCATTAAGCCTATAGAGAATAAGTGCAAACTAAACACAATTCCTGGATCAATGGTAGGCTCAAGGAGAGAGAGGCTATCTGATTATGGTATTCAGTTGAGAGAAAAACAAAAGTTAAGAAGAATGTACGGCGTACTAGAAAAACAGTTCAGAAATTATTATAAAAAAGCGGCTAAGTCAAAAGGCTCAACAGGAGAGAATTTATTAAAATTACTAGAGACAAGGCTAGACAATATGGTTTATAGAATGGGTTTTGCAGTAACAAGAGCTGAAGCAAGGCAATTAGTTAATCATAAAGCAATTATAGTTAATGGTTCTGTTATTAATATTCCTTCATACGAGGTATCCGCTAATGATGAAATTTCAGTTACAGAAAAAGCACAAAAACAATTAAGAGTAAAAAATGCGGTGAATATAGCTTCACAATTAGGAATCAGTGAATGGCTTTCTGTAGATCTTAAAAAATTGAAAGGTATCGTCAGTTCTGTTCCGGAAAGGGAGGACATACTTCCAGATATTAATGAAAACTTGGTTGTGGAATATTATTCCAAATAATTTAGGAGACTATTTAAAATGTCAGATGATGAGAAAAAGGTTTCAGAAGAAACAATAGAAGAAGAGCAACTAATAGAAGAAGATGACAGAGAAGAGATTGTAATAGATCTTTTGAACCCCTTAGTCATAAAGTTGGAGTCTCAGAATGAACTACATTCCAAGGTTTCAATAGAACCTTTTGAAAGAGGCTTTGGTTATACTTTGGGTAATGCATTAAGACGAGTATTGCTTTCTAGTTTGCCTGGCTATGCTATAACTGAAGCCCAGATTGATGGCGTCTTACATGAATATACAACAATTGATGGCGTTCAAGAGGATGTAGTAGAAATCCTCCTAAACCTTAAAGGTGTTGCTATCAATATGCAGGGAAAAGATTCTGCAGAATATGTTTTGAGTAAAAAAGGACCCTGTATAGTTACTGCAGGCGATATTAAGGTTGATGGAGACACAGAAATTGTTAATCCGGGTCACCATATAGCTACTATAAGTGCAAAAAAAGAACTAACAATGCACTTAAAAGTAGAGCAAGGTACAGGTTATAGGCCCGTGGCTGTTCAAAGTAAGGAAGCAGATATAACAATTGGTCTTTTGAAGCTTGATGCTTCTTTTAGCCCTATCAAAACAGTTACCTATAGTGTAGAAGCAGCAAGAGTAGAAAATAGAACGGATTTAGATAAGCTTATTGTTGATCTAGAAACTGATGGCACAATTACCCCAGAAAGAGCAATTAAGTACGCTGGAGCAATACTCCAAAATCAATTGAGTATTTTCACTGATCTGACAAGAGTTCAAGAACAACAGCAAGAAGAAGAGGAAGTTTTAATTGATCCTATTATGCTTAGACCTGTAGATGAACTAGAGCTTACTGTTCGTTCAGCAAACTGTCTTAAAGCTGAAAATGCAAACTATATAGGTGACTTAGTTCAGAAAACAGAAAATGAGCTCTTAAGAACCCCCAATCTTGGAAAAAAATCTTTAAATGAGATTAAAGAAATCTTAACAAGTCATGGTTTATCTTTAGGTATGGAATTAGATAACTGGCCTCCAAAGGAAATTTCAGTTGATGGCGTAGCAGCTGAATAAGGTTTATATTGATATCTGGAGATTAAATAATGCGACATAGGAAAACAGGTAGGCGTTTAGGGCGAACTAGTAGTCATAGGAAGTCTATGTACCGCAATATGGCCTCATCTCTTATTGAGCATGAGTCAATTTCTACAACATTACCAAAAGCAAAGGAGCTCAGGAAAACTCTTGAGCCATTAATTACTCTAGCCAAAGAAGACGGCGTTTCAAGAAGAAGAAGAGCTTTTGATTTTCTGAGAAATAAGCAGGCAGTGGGAAAATTATTTACAGAGATAGGGCCAAGATTTAAAGATAGACCAGGAGGCTATCTTAGAATACTAAAAAAAGGTATTAGAAACGGAGATACAGCGCCAATGGCAATAGTTCAGCTTGTTGATTATCAGATTCAAACAGATCAAGGTGAGCTTTCTGAGTAACTCATATTTTGGATAAGCAGACGATATTAACAGGCATTACAACAACTGGGACTCCTCATCTTGGTAACTATGCTGGAGCAATAAAACAAGCTATCATATCAAGCAAAAAAGATGATCACGATTCTTTTCTTTTTTTAGCGGATTATCATTCTTTAATAAAAAATAAGAATCCTGAAGAAATAAAACAATCCTGTCTTGAGGTCGCAGCAACTTGGATTGCATTAGGGCTCGATATCAAAAAAACAATTTTTTATAGACAATCAGATATACCAGAGATTCTTGAATTAAATTGGATTCTTAGCACCTTCACAGCCAAAGGACTGATGAATAGGGCGCACGCTTATAAGTCTGCGGTTAGTGAAAATGAGGGAAAGTCAGACTCTGATAAAGGGATTACCATGGGTTTATATTCCTACCCTATTTTGATGGCAGCAGACATATTAATGTTTAAAGCATCTCATGTACCGGTTGGTCAGGATCAGGTTCAGCATCTTGAAATGACTAGAGATATAGCACAGCGATTTAATCATAAGCATGGTGATATTTTTGTGATACCTGAAGCTATGTTAGAGAAAAATGCATCGATCCTGCCAGGCTTGGACGGGAGAAAGATGAGTAAAAGTTACAATAATTTTATACCGCTTTTTTCTTCATCAGATCAACTGAGACGACATGTTATGAAAATTAAGACTGATTCCTTAGAGCCAGGGGCCCCAAAGCCAACAGATTGTAACTTGTTTGAGATTTTCAAAGCTTTCGCTAGTGATGATCAGTCAGCAGATTTTAAGAAAAAGCTAGAAGAAGGGATAAGTTGGGGAGACGCCAAAGAAGAATTATTCTTATTGCTGGATAGTCATTTATCAGAACCAAGACAAGAGTATGAGAAGCTTATTCAAGATCCTGTAAACTTAAACCAAGAATTACTGTTAGGAGCTAAAAGGGCGAGGGAATTATCAGTACCGTTTATGTCTGAAATTAGGAGTTCTTTAGGAATAGGTAAACTAGACTAAAGTTTTAGTTAAATATTTACCTGTAAAGGAGGATTTAGATTTAGCGACTTCTTCAGGCGTACCCTGAGCAATAATTTTTCCACCCTTGTCTCCGCCCTCAGGTCCTAGATCAATAATCCAATCTGCGGTTTTAATTACATCTAAGTTATGCTCGATGATTATTATTGTATTACCTTCGTCTCTAAGCCTAAGCAAGACTTTAATTAATTGATTTACATCATGAAAATGGAGGCCTGTCGTAGGCTCATCGAGTAAATATAGAGTATTTTGGTTTGTTCTTTTTGAAAGCTCTTTTGATAATTTTATCCTTTGTGCTTCTCCACCAGAGAGAGTTACAGCATTCTGGCCTAGTTTTATATATCCAAGGCCAACATCAATTAATGTCGATAATTTATTTTTTATGACAGGTATGTTCTTAAAGAATGTGTTTGCTTCATCTATAGACATTTCTAGGACTTCATATATATTCTTCTCCTTATAGAAAATCTCCAACGTCTCTCTGTTAAATCGTTTTCCATCACAGA
>Ga0208764_10000198_pt1 | contig 35716 bp, 21 predicted proteins | sample ETNtaG_18_FD_185762 | JGI IMG/M metagenome (GOLD analysis project Ga0208764, IMG submission 185762) | Marine microbial and viral communities from oxygen minimum zone, Eastern Pacific Ocean - ETNP201302SV91 (SPAdes) (version 2) | ecosystem: Environmental > Aquatic > Marine > Oceanic ... | reverse complement strand
AGCCAATGATGCTCCAATTTCAGCATGTTGCTTTGGATCCGGTTTTGGCACTGCAATATAATCAACAAAGGCAATGGGTTCGGCTCCAACGCACAATAAGTCGTTTACATTCATAGCCATACAATCAATACCAACACCACTCCAGTGCTCAAGCATTGAAGCGATTTGTAATTTGCTTCCAACACCATCAGTTGCCAAGGCAAGTAGATTGTCTCCAAATTCAATTAATCCACCAAAACCCCCCGGTAAATCAACAGGTGCCCCAGGTGTTCCAGAAGGCCTCACTGAACGAGAAAGTGCACCAATTAATGATGCAACAGAGGCCCCTTCAAGGTCAATGTCGACACCACTACTGGCGTAATTCAGTCCGTCCGAACCCTCGCTCATCAGTACTTGCGAATAGAAACCCCCCCTTCATGATGCCGTTGAAGACCCCCCATGCACTTCGCACGGACAGACATGAACGATTATACACGAATCAGCCCCCTCCCTGTATGGACGTGACACAATGACCTCGACTTCTCGATTCCTTGCACTCCTGTTGACTATGCTGATGCTAACGACCACTTTAGCGGGTTGTTTGGGTGGAGATGACGCATCTTCTGACTCAGATACAGATGAAGATACGAATGGTGGGGACTCAGGTTTTGCAGATTCTGATGGCGACGGTGTAGCCGATGTCATTGACTCCTGTCCTGATACACCGGTAGGAACTGTTGTAGGAAATCGTGGATGTGCAGAAGTTGTCATCGTAGATACAGATGGCGACGGTATTCCTGACGATGATGAAGTAACAGGATGTACAGATTCAGATGCTTCAAATTTCAATGAAGATGCAACTGATGACGATGATTCTTGTGATACTGATGCTGATGGAGTAGTGGATTCAGCCGACACATGCCCAGGTACATTAGCCGGGACAGAAGTTGACGAGAATGGTTGTGAAATTATCCGTGATGACGACGGAGACGGTGTTCCTAATGCTTCAGATCAGTGCAATGGGCATGACGACAACGTAGATGTGGATGAGGACAATATTCCAGATGGTTGTGACAGTTCAGTGGATTCTGATGGAGACGGAGTAGACGATAGTAGTGATAATTGTCCAGATACTTTGTCAGGTATTGCAGTTGATGAATTTGGTTGCGAGGTTGTTGAGGGTGAAACTATAGAGGTCAAGATTGGAGTTTTGACACCACGAACAGGTAGTAATTCGCATCTTGCTGAAGGGTTAGAGAACGCTGCCCAAATGGCAATTGATGAGATCAATGGGCAGCAGAGTGCTTACGTATTCTCTCTTGTGTTCTTTGACACAGAATCCTCTGGTTCGAAAGGCAGTACCGGCACTTGGTCACTCATTGAAGGAGATGGAGTATCGGGAATCATAGGCGGTTCTTCAATGGCAATAATGGATGGTGCATTTACAGCTCCACTAAATCAACCTCAGCCTAAACCAATTGAGCACCAAATCCCAGTCATCACACCATTTGTGAATTCTGCAGGTTTAGATGAAGTTACAGATGACAACCTCATTTGGCGTGTAATTCCTAGCGAATCAGATAGCGCATCAGCAGCAGCAATGTGGTCAAACATTTACGAATTATCTGACGTAGGTATTATCCATGTTGATGATGGATTTGGTCGGAGTTATGCTCGAACATATACTGAAGAATACGGTGCAGAGAACATTTGCACTACAATCAGTTATCCATCGAATTCACAAAATTTCGAATCCCAAGCAAATGAATTGATTAATGCTGGTTGCTCTAATGTCATGATTGCAACGCACGTTCAAGATGGAGCAATGTTGATTGATGATTTGGGCGATGCTGGATTCGTAGGTTCTGGTGCACGTGTTGTCACATCTCACGAATTAGGGTTCGAAGATTTTCCCAATTCCTTGCAAGATAAGACCCGTGTATTAGGCATGGTTGGAGCCAACCATGGAAGTTGGATATCACCATTATTTGCAGATTTCAATTCCACTTACCAATCATTGTTTACGGATTCACAAGGGCAACCTTTGGCACCAGCTGCTCATAGTGCTAGTTCATACGATGCAACGATGATTATGATACGTTCAGTAATTCAAGCAGGCTCGACAACAGGTTCTGACATCAATGATGCAATACCAATGGTCGGCACAGAATATGCAGGGATTGGAGGTACAATTGACTTTGACACGCATGGAAACACTCCAGGGATGAATTACGATCTTTTCCGGTTTGAAGCAACGAGCGCAGGTGAGCAAGCTGATACCGATTTCGAAGAAATTGGGTTCTGGAGCAAGTGGGGTGGCATTTCATCGAATTGTCGTGCAAATGCAGATCCAACAGTCATTGGGATGCTCAGTCCAAGAACGGGAATCCACTCACCTTACGCGCAAGGAGAAGAACATGGTGTAGAACTAGGTGTTGAATTGCTCAACATCAACCAACGCAGCCTTTGCTTTTCCCTTAGTGTGGCAGACACGCAATCAACGCAATCCGGTGCTGCATCAGCAATGCAGGCTTTGGTGAACGCAGGAGTAATTGGTGTCATTGGTCCGCATTCAACAGAAGAAGCACTAGGGGCAATTCCGATTGCTGAATCGAATATGGTCCCCATCATCGGCTATGGTACATTTTCAGACGCTGCATTGGAAGAAGCATGGGAGGACACACATCCGGAGGTTCAGGATTATGGATACTTCTGGCGAGTAGGAGTTGGAGCGGACCATCATGCAGCGGCTATTGCAGCCCACATTTCTAATTCAGGATATTCAGATGTTGCAATTTTGCATCATGATGGACTTGACGAAACAGCGCTAGCCGATGCACTTACTGCATTGTTATCATCGACTTGCTCGATTCAATCATTCAGTAGTGGCCAAACTGATTTCAGTGCAGAGATAACTGCACTTTCCAATTGTGATGCGGTTGTGATTCTTGGAGAAGTTAATGAAGGGGCATCAATACTTTCAGAGATTTCATCTCAATCTCTCACCATTGCAAAGATTGGTGGCCATGGATTAGGGGACATTGCTTTACTTCAATCGGTTGCTGCTGACCCTAGCGTCATCGATGGTTTGACGGGTATTCGTATGGGCATTGATCACGATATGGCAGAGTATGACCATGAGCTAAAATTCGTGTATGACATGAACTATGGCGGCGATGTACCAGCATATGCATCTTGGTCCGGCGATGCAACGCTTATTCTAGGTACAGCTGCGGGATCATCTGATGCAGCAGGAGATGTCACTGGAGAACGAGTCAATCTCTTGATTCCGTTCGCCGCTGATCAATATGCCGTGTCAAGTGGGGAAATTACTCTCGATGATTCTACTGGAGACACTAGTCACACCAACCTCGATGTGTACCAATGGGGTGCAGATGGCACATTCATTGAAATTGGCCGATGGCGATTGGATCTTGGGCTAGTTCTATTTTGAGAATTAATACCCTAATTTTCGTGCGGCAACTGCAAAATGTGGTTTGGCTTCTTGCATACGATGCCCATCAACAATTTCAATGAGATCTAAAACATTGGAATTTTCTTCTTTCATTTTTTTGGAAACATTGATTGGCACAACGTCGTCATTGACTCCGTGTAAGATAACAGTTGGATGAGCCATCATTGGCCACGACATTCTTTTTGCGGTTTCCACGAAATCCCAACTCAACAAAATGTCTTCTCCAAACCCGTGATGATGATGTGCTCTTTCCCCGGTTTCCTTCCATATCTCCAACCCCTTTTCACCTATCGATTCACGCCAAAGGTCAATTAATCCAAATGCAGGGGCAATTAGCAGTAGTGAGAAGTTAGCATTTGGACGAAGAGCTGAGGCATTTGCTGCGGCTAATCCTCCCATCGATGAGCCGGCTACAATATCATACTCGTTTGTGTCAATTAGGCGCAGCAGAACATCAGTTTCCTGTTCGATATTCCAACCTAATTCAGACATTGTTGGGGCAGTAACATCCCATCCCAGAACATCTCTCATGTATCCAGGCTTGGACCCATCAGGACTTCCTTCGAACCCATGAGCGAATAGGACTCGCATAATTCAATCCTCAAACGTAAGCGGTTTGAATTCGCTCCCTGGGACTGAACATCGAGTCATAGGTACTTTCACGTTTTTTTCCAACACGCGTATATGGAATTCTCCAACTACATGTGTAGTAGACTCGAACAGGTGTCCGCCATGCACTCCATGGTTGTCATCAGAGAGGACAATGTGTATGTGCGTGAAAGGCTCCCCATCCAAGACAGAAACATTGCCTTGAACGCTGAGTAATTCATGAGGTTCTTTCAAAATTATTCGCTTGTAGATGCTATCATCACCTAAGTAACCCAAATCGGTATCTCTGACTCGGCCGATACCACTGGTAATTGCTGCGCCAGAGACCCCTTCTTTTTTACAAACTGCTTGAATCGTAGTATGAATTTCATCTCCAGGATCTAATCTCATGAATATGTCACTGCCGGAGCGTGTATATTCCATGTCCCGGCTCGGGTGGTGGCCCCATTTAGGAATTATCCAATAGATGTTACATTTTCAATTGAAACAACTTCCAATGGAAATGCCACCGCCTAAATTTATTCACAATGGAACCCCTCAATTCCACTGGAAACGAGGGGGGCAAAACCTATTCTTCCACTAAGTTCAAGGGCCTCGGAGAACCGATGCGGGTGCCCTGCCGGAGGGAGTACCATGCTACAAGTCCACGATTCTGCTGCCCGATGGCGTTCATTCCTTCAAGAAACCCATGCAAATGAAGTTTCAAACCTTGCAGCACAATGGCCTGAAAAACTCGCATTAGAGGTTGGTTTTGACACCCTTCAAGCGTGGGATCCAAATTTTGCATCGTTGATGTTAGAACAACCACGTTCAGTATTAAATCAGGGCCATTCAACACTCAAAGCACTTTGTACTGAAGCCGGATATGAAACAACTCCTAAAATCCGAGTGATTCACTTACCACCTGATGCTGTTTACGATTTACGCAGTGTAGGTAGTGATGTTGTAGAGAAATTAGTTGCCGTTGAGGTCATCGTCACTAAGGTTAGTGAATTGAAACCGAGAGTATACTCTGCAACTTTTGCTTGCGGTGGATGCACAGGCACAATCGAACTGACTCAGATGAATGAATTAGAATTGGTTGAACCTTCAACCTGTGACACTTGCGGCGCTAAGAAACCACAAGTTCGGTTTGAACTTGTCACGAATGATTCCACTTTGATTGATAATCAATGGATTGAGATTCAAGAACTTCCCGAGAATGTCAAAAGCGGTGCACAACCCACTCGAATGCGTGTTCTTGCAGAAGCAGATCTTGCAGGTGTTCATCACCCTGGTGCAAGGATAACTGCGAATGTTATCCCCTTCATCCGCAGTCAAAAAAAGGGAGGTCAAAAGACACCAATGTTTGACGTACATCTTTCATTGATATCAAGTGAACACCAAAACACTCCTCTTGAAGAGATTGATATTTCAGATGAAGATAGAGATGAGATATTGGAATTATCTTCCCGTGAAGATTTGTTTGAATTAATGACACGTTCAATTGCCCCTAATATCTATGCAACGGGGAAAATACCATTTGTCAAGCGCAGTTTGGCCCTCCAATTGTTTGGTGGAGTCCCCCGTCGTTATTCTGATGGCACTCGAACACGCGGAGACATTCATATTTTGATGATGGGAGATCCTGGTGTTGCTAAATCTCAATTGTTGTCGTTTATGGGTAGAATATCCCCTCGTGGCCGATTTACAACTGGAGGTGGAACTACAGCTGCAGGTTTGACTGCGGCAGCAGTTCGAGATGCATTTAACGATGGCCGTTTTTCACTGGAAGCGGGTGCATTGGTGCTTGCAGACATGGGCCTCTGTGCTGTTGACGAATTTGATAAAATGTCAGATGCAGATCGTGGAGCAATGCACGAAGCAATGGAGCAACAAGTCATTAACATCAGTAAAGCAGGAATTAGTGCATCGATGCGAACTAGATGTGCAGTTTTAGCAGCAGCAAATCCGCGGCGTGGTCGGTTTGATAATGAGGGTGCTAATTTCGAGCAAATTGATTTACCCCCGCCCCTTATTTCTCGGTTTGATATAATCTGGTTAATTCGTGATGAAGTTCGAATGGAACAAGATAGAAACATTGCGCAGTATATTCTTCAAAGTCGTAGAAAAGGAGTCGCTGAACAGAAAATAGAATTTGGCCAGGAAGTTGATCCTCGTTCGCTAGCTTCTGACAAAGTTCGTGATGTAGATACAAACGGAAATGAAGTCATTCCAGTACCACTTTATCAAAAATACGTTGCTTATGCCAAGCGCAATATTTTCCCAGAATTAACAGATGAAGCAATGGAGGAGATTGTCAATTACTACACTGAAACGCGTTCTAAGTACAGTCAAGAAGATGGCTCAGTCCCAGTCACTGCTCGTGCGCTTGAAGCACTTATTCGGCTTGCTGAAGCCCATGCTAGGATGGAATTGCGTAACGAGGCTACAGTTGATGATGCTAAATTGGCCATATCACTGTACAAGCATTGGAGATACGAATTAATGGGTGACGACTTTGATGAATTGACAATTCGTACAGGGACTAGTACTCAAAGAAGAAGTGCAGAACGTGTATTAATGTCAGTTGTTCGAAATTTATGCCGTGAGTTGGGTGGTGAATGTGAAACAATTCAAATTTACAATGTAGCAGGAGAACAAGGCATCGATGAAGATACTGTAGATCGCGTACTCCAAAATCTGAATGCCCGCGGTTCAATATTTTGCCCAAGGATTGGAATATGGCGAATTGCCTAATTGATAGCCGTTGAACCTTTGAGGTGGTTTGTCTTGGGCAGTATTATGGCAGGAGAACCTGAGGGCGATATTGCGGATGCAAATGCCCTAGATCCTACAGTATTGGGTTTCATGTGTGGATTGGAGATTCATCAACAATTGGCCACTGGGAAATTGCATTCGCGTCAAGAAAGTGTGCTATTTGAAGACGGTCTTGATGAAATTGAATCTATCTGGCCAAGTGCTCATCGTCGCCTACGAGCAGCTAGGGGGGAAGGCGGAAGAATAGACGTAGCAGCCCGTTTTGAGCAGCGTCGAAATCGTTCATTTGTTTATTTCCAATCACCTAATTCCGGCTTAATTGAAATGGATGATGCCCCTCCGTTATCACACGATGAAGACGCGGTTGATGTTGTACTGACAATGGCTGCAATGATGTCAGCAAAACCTGTAGGTGCACTTCAAGCCATGCGCAAAACAGTTGTGGATGGTTCCAACACCAGTGGTTTTCAAAGAACTACATTGGTAGCTACTAATGGTACAATCAATACACCAACCGCTCCCGTGGGCGTCGATGTAATTTGTTTGGAAGAAGACTCTGCTCGCAAGTTGGATACTCAGTCGACAAAGGACGGAGAAAGAGTAGTGTACACACTTGATCGGCTTGGGATTCCATTGGTTGAAGTTGCAACAGCACCTGAAGTATTGACGCCAGAGCATGCAAAAGAAACAGCCCTTGCATTGGGAACTCTCCTTCGAGATACACGGAGAGTACGTCGGGGTTTGGGGACTATTCGCCAAGATCTCAATGTGAGTATTGGCGCTGGAGACCGAGTTGAAATCAAAGGATGTCAGGACTTAGATTGGATTCCCCGTATTATTCGACTAGAAATGGCACGTCAACTTCATTTCCATCGTCTTGCAAAGGTGTTGCGTGAAGAATTATCTCTTCCACCATTACCCAATCATAGAGATGAAGATGACTCTGAAATAGAGGTACAAGTGGCTGCAACTGTAGATGCGGCATTACCATTGGTTCTGGGTGAAATCACTGAAAAGTTTGCTGATTGCGAGTCAAAAATGGTTCGCGAATCAATTGATTCTGGTGCTGTTGTATTGGGTTTACGATTGTCAGGATTTTCTGGTAAATTGGGAACAAAAGAATTGGATTTAGACGGAGCCCAACTCCCTCGGCTTGGCCGTGAATTAGCCGGTGCTGCAAAACTGGCAGGAGTGAGAGGTATTTTCCATTCGGATGAATTACCTGCGTATGGAATTACAGAAGAATTAACCAAGATATGCGCAGAAGAATTCGGTGAATGTTTTGTGCTTTGCGTGGCTCCAAAATGGCAGGCAGAATTAGCATTAGAAGCGGTCCTTGCACGTGCTAAATTAGCTTATCATCGAATCCCACAAGAGGTTCGAAATGTAGTTGTTCGAAAGGGTTCACCCGAGGATGGTACAACAACTCCAATGCGCCCTCTTCCAGGGGGGGCACGTATGTATCCTGAAACTGACATCCCTGTAGTGCCAATCGCCACCTCACATTGGAAGAAAATTAGCGAAAATTTACCTCCTTCTTTCGATGAAAGAATGCAGAGATTATCTTCACTGAATCTTTCCGATAATCAAAGTGGTGCTATCGTAAGAGGTGAATTGGATGATTATCTCATGGATGGAGTCACAGGTTCTCTCCAATTACCCGCTAAGGCGTGGGCAAGTGCTTTGTTAGATCACGGAACTGACAAACTAAACGCCCTTGCAGTTGCAATTCATTTGCGAGAAAATGGAATTATGACTCGTGAAGGTGTTGAACCAATGGTTTCTGAGGCTGCAACCGATGACATCCAAGTTCTACTAGAGTGGATGCCAACTCAATCCGCTGCACGCGGATATGAACCCGCAGGTACTGGCGCTGTTGAAGCTGCGGTGGCTGAAGTATTGGCTGAAAGAGCAGACTTTGTTGCAGAACGTGGAATGGGCGCATTAGGTCCATTGATGGGTGTAGTCATGGGTAAATTAGGTGGGGGTGCTGATGGTAAAGCCGTTAGTGCGGCTTTGAAGGAACAGATTCAGAGGATGCTCTGATGAGATTACAGGCACTTGTATTATCTCTCCTTATTTTATCTGCCATTCCTTCAGTTTCTAGCGAAGGAGAATCCGATGATACAGTATTTCCCCCAGTTCAATGGACTTATGATTTGAATGCGGGATACATTTCAACCGCACCTTTGGTATCAAGTGGTCTTGTTATTGTGAAATCTGGTGGCGATTTAGCACGCGGCATCCCTGCCGGACTACACGCTTTGCGAGCAGATAATGGAGACCCAGTTTGGTTTGCTCCTCACAACGCTTCAACATCAGGTTATGAAACAGCCCCACTTCTTGTAACTAACGAATCGGGTACTGCTAACACATCTTCGAATTGTCATTCAAACAGAGAACTAGTCATTACGGGATGGACAAGCGGCCAATTAACGGCATATGATTTACAAAATGGAACCGAAGTTTGGAGTGTTGAAACGGAAGCCCCTCAGTGGGGGATTACAGGCGGTGGTTCACATCACTCTAATGGTATAATTTGGGCAACTGAAACTGGCATGGTAATGGTGTGTGAAAATGACGGGCGCCTCCAGTCTCAATTTGAGTCGGATTACACTAGTTATCGAGCCACTACAACTTTGTTTGAAGGTGGAGTTGCATTAGGCACTGAAACTGGGCACTTGATTTTAGCAAATTTCTCCGCAGATATGAACCTCTCAAACACCTCATATTCATCATTAGATCTACTTCAGATGGCCAACTTATCTGGCTCATGGAAAATCCGCTCCACCCCTACGTTGGATGAATCAAAAAACGCTATGATGATCCATTTGCAGGGTGATGGCGAAAGTTATGCATTATTGCTGGAGATTGATTCGAATAGAAATATCACATTGGTGGAGCAAAGGACATTTCCATCTGGAACAGGCACAGGGCCATCATCGGCCTCGATATTAGGTACTTCGGAAGGTATTCACATCTGGGGATTAAATTCAACGAATAATCAAGTTGAGATATATTCACTAATTGCTCAAAATGTGATTGGTGAAATTACAATTGTTAATTCCAATAATTTAGAGTTAGTATGTGTGCCACAAAATGTGGCAACAGGCTCTTGGTTGCTTTTTGATTTAGAATCGAATTCAATCCTATATGAGTGGGTTCCACAAGTTACACAATATGTTACAGCTGGCTGTGGCGGTGACGACTTTGTCCTCGCAGCAGCCAACGATGCATCATGGGTAGAAATACGCTATTTCGACACTGACTTTTCTCACATCCAAGGACTCTCTGAGTCAATTTCTGGCAATGCATCGACCAACTCCCCTTCACCAGATTCACCTTCCCCCTCATCAGAGAATGGTGATGAGGGAGGCCTCCCTGGAATAATTTGGATTCCATTTTGTGGAACCGCCTTGGTCTTTTTGATTGCCTTTGCAGCACAAGAAGAAGATCTCCAACGTCAGATATCTATAGTGGGATTATTTTTGCTCGTTTTATCTCTAATCATCGTAGCTCCAATATTGACAGATTATCTTCAATCGGATCCCGTTGAAGATTCAAGTGGTAGGGCAAGAGCGAGTAGTATTGCAGATTGGAAGGAAAACTCCCCTGATTCTGTATCTGTAGCATTTCATCTCCCACTGGATGTATCTGGAACAGCGTGTTACGATGGACTGATACATTATCATGACACATCAATTGATGAGTATTTCATATCAGAAAATATGGAGACTTGTATTGTTGTAATTTCAGTTGATTATGAGGATGGAATGGCCATTTCAGATGCCACGATAGAAGCAATTTCAATTGCTGAGATTGAGTACCAAATGGAAAGTCAAGCGTTGGGACTTTTCATTCATTCAGTTGGTGATGCTGATGGAGGGAATAATGATCGTTGGTGGACCTATGATTTGAATGGTGGATATGGCCTTGTTGGAGCATCTGACCAACCAGTAAAATTGGGCGACGAAGTTGACTGGCACTTCGATGCAAAGAGTCCTTGACCAATGTCAACACTCAAAGTCCGAGTTCTTTCTTTTCGCCTCCATAGGAGGCGAGTGAGTGACGAGTTGGGGGTGGCAGGGAGAAAAAGCAGCCCGAATGGGCCCCCCACGTCATTTCCGGTTACCCTTCCTCATCCTAGCAGTTCTCTTGCCTTTGTTTCTAGAGTGGAAAATGCTTGCTGGATGGGGTGGTTTCCTAGTTCTCTGGTCATTGGTTATGGTTGGTTTTCAGGCATTATTTCGTTGGCTACGTTTGTGGATCCCTATTTGTTTAATCTATGCCGCACTTTTGTTGTTGTTCAGTGCGACGGATTCGTGGCAAGGCGTCATCATATTGATGGTTAGGTTCCAAGTAGCATTACTTGGAATGCAAATTTTGCAATGGTCCGTTCCTCCATCAGAAGTTGTGCGTGCATTCGAATCTTTTTTACCACGACTTGGAATTTCTTTAGCAATAGCATTACGCTTGGTGCCACGTTTAGAACAAAGTGCTCGTTGGCGTATTGAGACATTGAAAGAACGAGGTTTTGTGGAAGAAGAATCAAAATGGAGACGAATTCGAACTCGAGCATCCATTTGGCCAGGTTGGTTGGCAGATTCATTGGACCATGCACATGATCTTGGTGATGCAGTACAATCACGTGGAATATTGGCCCCTCGTCGTTGGCGCCATAGCCTTCATAGGAGAATTTTCCATCGTATTTTAGGTGAGGATGTACGTGAGGAAACCATTGCCCCCCACCGATTTTCAGATTCAGTTCAAGTTGGACTTGATGTTGAATTACGATTACCTGAGGGGCGCGTCATTGGTCGCCACAAGGAATTGCTTCGAGGAGGTAATGTAGTTCTCATTCGTGGAGTTTCAGGCAGTGGTAAATCGAGTTTGTTGCGAGTGCTAGCAGGTGTATCGCCGTGGCAACACCCAGTCACAGTCCACGGTCGAGTTCATATTTCTGGACATCCCACATACGGTGAACTGGATTTATCTGAAGGACCGTTTGATCAGGCGATATCATGTTGGATTCCGCAAGATCCAGATCGACATGGTTTGGCAGAGTCAGTTCATCGAGAATTTCGAATTTCTCGTCGTTTGACTGGTCCATGGAATCAACAAGAGATGCTAGAAACTCTACGTGAATGGAAATTGTTAGACAAAATGCAAGTCAGTTCAGAGCAATTATCTGCAGGAGAACAACAACGCCTCCTCCTCGCAGCACACCTAGACCCTGCCCAACCGATTTGGCTATTGGATGAAGCTGATGTCCACCTCGATGAATCAGGATTCATCCAATTGGGTAAAGCAATTGTCAAACATCGAGCCAGAGGTGGTTTGATTCTCGTTGTTGCACATCGTCATGCAAGGTGGCAGCAACTTGCAGATATTGTAATTGAAATGGGGGAGAAAAAAGCACCATTGGATTACCCGTCTGTTTGGGTTCAAGGAGGAGAAGAAATGGCTAATCCACCAGAAATAGATCTTTTCAAGCAGAACGTTCAACCAGTAAAAACTGGTGAATTAATTCTGATTGTGGGAGATAATGGCACTGGAAAAACGACCTTGATGAGAGAATGGGCAGCAGTAGAAAACCTGCCATGGTTGCCTACTTCACCAGACCGTCGTTTGCTAGGAATGACAATTGGAGAAGAGTTAGACCTGCAACATCCTCTTTTGCACGCTCAAAGCCTAGCTGGGCCAGATGTTGAAATTCCCGGTGCAGCCTCAATTGCAGTAGACCAATCCCGAATACGTCTAGAATTAGGAATTTCCCATCTTTCTGATGTTACTCCAGTTCATGACCTATCAACCGGAGAAAGACGACGATTATCGATGATTCCAATGATGATGTGTAAACCACCCTTACTCTTGTTAGATGAAATTGATCATGGTCTTGATGATACGACTTTAGCAGATTTACTACAACTCTTGAATGAACTACGACAAGAAGGCCAAGCAGTAGTTCTGACAACACACTCTCCAGATTTGATGACATGGGCCAAAATTAGTGGAGGCCGTCTTTGGAAAATAAAAGATAGAATCATGCAGGAGGTAGATGCATGAATTTAGAAACCATTCAAGATTGGGCAATGACACCCAGTGGAATTGCCGTATGGTTAACTGCATTGTCAGGAATTATTTTCGGGACACTTTTGTGGACAACTGATCGTCGAATGAAGTTGGGTCGAGAGGCGGCGTTAATCGCCTTATTGGCCGCAGTAGCAAGTGCCAGTCGAGTCCTCTTTGCTGCCATTCCAAATGTCCAACCCGTCACTTTGTTCATTTTGATGATTGGAATACATTTGGGAGCCCGACGAGCTACTGCAGTTGCCGTTTTGGTCGCTTTGATGTCAAACATGGCACTGGGCCATGGTCCTTGGACATTTTATCAGGCATTAGCTTGGTCGGCAGTCGGTACTAGTGGAGCCATTTTCCGTAGATTTTTGGTGAATTGGGATGGAACAGAAGTACGGCTCATTCCATTAGCTATTTTGGCATTTATTTGGGGCTTCCTTTATGATTGGACCGTATCACTTTCAGCACTTGCTATGTATCAAACAAAGGAAGCCTTCCTTGCATTTTTGATAGTAGGTCTACCGTTTGATGTATTGCATGCAGTTGGTAATGTATTCTTTGCAATTTGGCTTGCTCCAAGTTTACATCGCCTTTTGTGGCTACATTTGAGGCATGATGCAGGTCGCTGGCTCCCAGATTTACCCGAAGAGACTCAGCGAAGGGAAGCGTTCATCGCTGGAGCCAAAGCATCGGGTAATGAGGGGCATCGTCTTGGGGATGACCCCATGTCGGCAATTCAACGACTGGATTAGGGGTGAAACTAATGGCGAAAAAGGAAGATACACTAACGATGATTTTGGTTACACGAAAAGATCTCAAATTGTCTCGCGGGAAGTTGGCCGCCCAATGTGGTCATGCTGCTGTCGAGTGTGCATTGAAAGCAAAGCGTGAATGTCCCAAAAAACTCGAGAATTGGAGGCAAAATGGTGCCCGCAAAATTGTTGTTGAAGCACCTTCATTAGATTCATTAAAGCGCCTATTTGGAGAGGCCCAAGCTGCTGGAATCGTATCCTATATGGTTCGCGATGCAGGTCATACCGAGATACCTTCAGGGACAGTTACAGTGGTCGGCTTAGGGCCAGGCTCACGTCGAGAGATTGATCAATTGACAGGCGGCTTTTCGTTGGTAAACTGAAATTTCGCCCTAAAGGGCGCCACTCATGGCATCGACGGTTTCATCATGTCAACCCGCTCAGGTCCGGGTGTGTCTGACGATTTCTACGAGGCCGAACTCATCTCAGATGAGGTTCTAGAGGCTTGGGTTGCTGATGAGGAGGATCTAGTAGCAAGTCGTGAGAAACGTCAATTGGATTTTGCTTTGGCAAGTACTGGTGCGGTGGTTGTTGCCTTCTGTGTTCTTGCAGCCATGCTAGGAAGTGCTGCAGATCATCTGGCATCTATGCAATCCACAGATAGACCAGGATCACAAATTGGAATTGATTGGTACGATCCAATATTCATGCCTCGTGATCCAGATTGCATCGATCCACTAAACGGTCAAGTTTTGCCCGAATTTGGTATTGGTTACGAACCAAGTTTATCCATTGATGGCCAAGGAAACATGTTCATTACCGCTCACAAAGATTTGCGGTGGTCCTCTCCAGATGGAGGCCTGGCGAATCCGCTTTCAGGTGAGGCCCACATATGGCCAGATGGGGCATGTTTGTCAGATTACATGACTAGTTGGGATTATTTCGCATCTTGGTTTTGGGTTTCAAATGACAATGGCACAACATGGACACGTGCGGCTAATTTTGAGGAAACACCAGGGACAATTGTCGAAGGTCAAGTCACCAATGGTGCGAGTGGGTCTGCATGTTTGGGTGATGAAGGCGATATTGCGGTGGACTCAGTAGACCGTGTTTACTATCTTGATACATATCTATCAGATAATTGGATACACACATTTTCCAATGGTGGCATGACTTACGAGACCGGATTTTGTGACGTTCAATTGACGATGGCTGCCGATGATAGACCCTGGATTCAGGCACAAAACAATGGAATTGTCCACTATCTTGGGAACAGCGGAGTTAGTGTGCAAGACTGCTCTAATGGAGCAGCACGATATTGGTATTATCGCAGTGATGACGGTGCTCAAACATGGTCTCAGTGTTATTCCATGCCAGGCGGATGGTCTACCATCGCCCCAGAGCGTAGTGGAACTCACGTATTCGTTGCACAAGAAAATGCAGATACTGCAACAGGCCATGTCCAAGTGCGTATTTCAAATGATACTGGCCTAACATGGAATGATCCAATAAATGTGGGTCCACGTGAAGGAAACCCGCCAGAGGGCTATCCATTAGTCGAAACAAATGGAGTTGGTACAGTAGCAGTTGTTTGGGCGGATTGTCCAAATGGTCCACTTGGAGCATGGGAAATTCGAATGGCAATTTCATATGACAGAGGTGCTACATGGGAAACTTGGAACATAACTCCAGATTGGCGAGGAGTCACCATGTATCCATTTGTTTCAATCAGTGAAGATAACATTACGGCAGTATCGTTCTATGGTATTCCGTTTGATAATACTGCTGAGGGCGATTATGTTGCAGGGCAAGAATGGTATCTGTACACAGCTGCCGTTCGCGAACCTCATGCTAATGACACATTCAATTTCAGAATTGCATCTCATAATGATGATGGAAGCCCCGAAGTTCTTCACACAGTTACACAATATGAGGAAGATAATGGTGATGTGCATGCCTTGCATGATTTCTTTGAAACAGTCATCAGTCCTGATGGAACTTGGATGGGCATTGCCTATCAACAAAATATTGGCGAGCATCCATTTGAAGCAAATGAAGAACAACGATACATCAAATTCATCCGTGGCGATTTTGACCTTTGAGGAATGGTCATGGTAGTCATTGATGCCGACATCGCAAAAGCACATACGCTTCCCTCGCGATATTATGCCGATTCAGAAACTTTTGATTCAGTTATCGCAACCTTCGGGGGCCATTGGCATTTTTCTGCTCATCGCTCACAATTGGGAACAGCCATTCCCATTGATAATCCCCTACGAGAACCGATGATTCTGACATCTTCTGATGGTGTTTTTCGTTGTGTGTCTAATGTATGCACACATCGAGGCATGTTGGTCTGCACTGAAGTATCAAATTCAAAACGCCTCCAATGCCCATACCATGGGCGAACATTTGGTTTGGATGGAAAATTTCGAAATATGCCTGAATTTGAGGATGCCGAAGACTTTCCAACACTTGCAGATGATTTAGTCAATCATCCACTAAAAGAATGGAAAGGATTGTTCTTTAACACCCTCTCAGGAACACAATTTGAGGAATTTATTTCTGTCGTAAATGATAGAGTGGGGTGGCTCCCAATTGAAAATTTTGAGCATGACCCTTCACGCTATCGAGATTATTCAATTAAAGCAAATTGGGCCCTTTATGTTGACAATTATCTGGAAGGCTTCCACATACCCTTTGTCCATGGAGATTTACATGAAGTGCTTGATTATGATTCATATAAAACTGAGTTGTTCGATGGTGGTGTTCTGCAAATTGGAATTGCGAATGAAGGTGAACCTACATTCGATATCCCCACCGATCATTCTGATTTTGGACAAAATATTGCAGCCTACTATTTTTGGATATATCCAGGCCTAATGCTGAATTTTTATCCCTGGGGATTATCAGTAAATCTGGTTATTCCCGAGGCTGTAGACTCGACGAGAATTGTTTATCATGGATTTGTAGGGAGCCCAGAAAAATTGGGTAAGGGTGCAGGTGGAGATTTAGATAAAGTAGAAGCTGAAGATCAATTTGTAGTTGAGGCGTGCCAGAAAGGGATATCTTCAGTAACCTATGAGCGTGGCCGTTATTCTCCAACTCGTGAGACGGGAGTACATCATTTTCATAGAATATTGACAACAAACATAGACGATTCAAATTAGAAATAAGAGTTAACACCATCTATAATCACCAACACGATAGGTTTGAGAGAAATGGAGACAGCGAATGCTAGCCGCCTTGAATGGGTTGTACTAATCCTCGTCGTATTAGCGACAATTTCTCTTGAAATTAATCGTTCAGATGATGCAGAATTAGATCTGGAAGTGACTCACATTTCAGCCCATGTTATCATGGCTACAGATTCATCCATGGAAGTATTGGGGTTGGGTGAATATGATTCTGATGGAGATGCCTATATCGAATTGGATTCTCATCGAGTCACGACAGAAGATTGTAATGATTGTATCAACAACCCAGTAGGTTTGAAATTAGAAGGTACATTCATTTTGGAAAATGTAACCAAAAACAATGGGGGAAGTTACCGTTTTGAAGGCCCAATTTCAATTACTTATTTGACAGAATATATTTCTCCAGATTTGATTGGGAGAGAGTGGCTTTCCCTCAATATATCTGCAGGAGATGTTTCTCAGAATTTAGAAATCATTCTAATTCACGATCCACCTCGATGGAATCCAGTTGGGAGTGCCTCATCTTCATTTATCACAACTGAGGGTGGCACAGAAAGCCGTACAGGGCCTTGGATTTTTGTTGGCCAGTTGCTTGAATCCGCGCAAAATGTGCAAGGGTGCTTACCTGGAAATTCATTTTGCACTGATAGTACCCGACCTGATGCAAATGTCACACTCACCGTACAAGATTCAAGAGAACCAATTGTCATCCCACAACCTCATACTTGGGAATTGGTAACAAGTACTCCTTCCTCAAATGAAACACCTTCAAAGTTGGAAGACTTTCGTGAAATGTTGGACCTCGGTGAAACAATGAACTCAACCTCTGTATGGTGTCCTCATTCAACTCAAGAATTAATTTCAACTAGTTCTTGGATGACAACAAAATCTGATAGTTCTACGATAGCACCAATGGCTCTCTGGCTAGGTGCACTTTCCCTTCCAAGCCCCTCATTTTCATTGGATGAAGGTATCTGGAATGAAGTTGATTATCCAGAAGGAAGTTGCGGATCATTAGTATCAAATTTTGGAGATTTAAATATGGGAATAACGCTTAATTAGCCACTAAATGGTTAAACAATCAATTCACAAGGATTGAATAACGTTGTTCTCGCACGTGCGCGCATGAAGCGCCTAGCCCTTGCTATGTTTACCTTGATGATTTGCATGTCTCTTCAGCCCGCATTGGCTGATGTAGCAGCACCAAATGATAATGGAACAACGAATGGCTCACCACATACACTCAGTGTTGATGGAGTTGTTTTGACAAAATTCGCCAGTGTTGGTTCAGAAGTTCAGATTGAAGCACATACTCGTGGCCATTCAGGGAATACAATCGTGACTGCAGACATACTGCAGTATCCTGAAATGGATGCAGTAGACCTGTTCACTTCAGTTAGCATCCCAGAAGCAGGTTCATTCATTGATACGGTGGTCTTGAGTCAAGTTGGTACACATGAAAATGACACAAACACAATGGTTTGGGAGGGCATCTATACAATTCCAACAAATATTCGAGGTGGAGTATACGGGGCTTCCATCATTGCAGAAGATGGCAATATGCGTGCCACAGATTTCCCAACCCAATTAAGTGAAGTATTCAGAGGTGAGGTGGAAAAGGTTCTCCAATCAATTGACACAGCTTGGGATACTTCTAATCCAACAGCTATAATCAATGAAGAATTCGTAAACCTTCAGAATTTAGCCACACAAAATGGTGCTGGAAGTTGGAGTTATTTCGTTGCGACTGCAAGTGAAGGTTCAGGTTCTGGTGGTAGCGCTCAACTTTGGGACACCATGCTTCAAGCAGGTCACAATCAATACAATATGTCTGCTGGCGCTAATTTCCTAGAGGCTTTGATGAATTTCCTAGATTCAGACGATGTCGATGCAGGAATGGAATTGATAACTGGCTTGATGACATATGCAAATGAATTCCCTCTTCCACGAACAATGAATGATTTCGATGATGTTGTTGATTACATCCAAGAATTTGATCCAATTGAGAACTTCACAAGTTTTGAAGGTACAGATAATTTTGAAGATGCGTACAATGCCCTACTTGGTAGTGATGAGTACAATGATTTGGTGGATGCATTGGACGATCTCGCAAATAATACAAGACAATTTGAAGCGGTTCAAACAATCATGCAAAACATTGCTCTTCTGGCAGTATCAGGGCACCCAGAGGCAATAATCTCCGCTCTTCAGGAATGGGCTCAACCAATTATGGACATGGAACCAAGCATGATGACTCCTTTCCAGTTATTTGCATTGAGATTCGTTGAAATGACAGATACATTAGATGGCGAAACTGATTTCCAAGATACAGATGGTGACGACATTCCAGATGTCATTATTTGGCAATACGAGAAACTTTTAGAAACCACAGAAGGACAAGCATGGACTGCTAAAATGGCATCTAGTGCACCTTGGGTGAACGATGCTTTTGATGATTTCAACAGCCTTCCCGAAGATTGTTTGAATCACGCTCTCGACTCCTTTGGAGATCCAGTATGGGAAAATGTTGGAACCACAATAGGTGAGTTTGGATCATGGGTGGCCAATGCATCATTGACCGTAAATGATGAAGTAAGATGGCCCGCTGACGACGATGATGATGATGATGATGAAGGCGAAGAGGGTGAAGAAGGTCCAACCTCCATTATCTTTGAAGAATTGTATAATATTCGAACATCCAAATATAATCCTCATGCCCTGGACATGTTCATTGAACTGAGGTATTGGGGGCCAAGTGAGGATGACGATTTCCCTGATGAATTTTCGATGACAGCTACTCACGAAGATGGAGACACCATCGACATATTATTGCAACAAGATGATTATGAAAGACAGCGATACACAGGACGCTTCTCAGTTGAAAATAATATCATTGAAGATGCTGTATGGTCTTTCTCTCAGCCCATGGTAGATTATCCGAAAGCGGATGATGTGGAGGGAGCTGAATTGCGTATGGAGTCAATGCTCCCGAGTATGCTTGAGGCGATGGCTTACGAAGGAATTGATGAAATGTTTACGGTATCTGCACTAGGTGTCATTGTTGACCAAGACGAAACATCATTGTTAGACTCCACTTTCGATGTGAATGCCAGAACCTATGATTCAGTTGGTGATGTAGAAGGAGCCTCAGTTGATATTGCAATTCTTAGAATTTCACCACAATCAGCAGAAGAAGCGTTTGCTACATTATCTCCTGAAGGGGAAATCAATCTCACCATTGCATCTCCAAATACACTGCAAGGAGAATACACAGGAAGTGATCTTGATGGAGATGTGACTGCGTGGATTGGGGATTTCGATGGAGATAATGATGGCCGTGAACATCCTCAAAGAGCCACAGACGTGGATTGGGAACAGTTAGGCGCAGGAAGTACATGGGATGCTAGTTGGGATGTGGCTTCAGAAGGAAAAACAGGTTTAGTCCAAGTTGAAACTTCAGGGACCACCTTGAGTGGACTTCAATTCACCTTCCGAGAGGAAATTCCATTACCAGGTTCAAGTGGTTGCGCTCAAACAGATGCAAGCCCTGAGGGAGAGAATCGAGTAAATCTTCATTGGAGATATGAGTCGTTTAGAAATGACAATGGTGAATTCGATAAGCCAGCCTTAACATCCATTGATATTGATTGGGGAGATGGGTCTCCTCCACCTTCAGATCCCAGCGAAAATGGAATGTATACAGATGGCTGGGAATCGCATCAGTACATTTCTCCAGGGACTTATACAATTGAAATTCATTATTCTGATGCTAATGCAAATGTTGTGACCCATGAGATTACTTACAAAACTGATGAAGGAATGTATCAAGAACACGATGACGAATATCGCTGGGATTGGGTAAGTTTGGGTTGGTGTGATCTTGATGCTGACGAATCCTTCGTACCCTCACCTGAAATCATTAATGAATTCATAACTGATGGCCCACTTGAAGTGAATACTGAAACCATTCTTCTTTCAGATGAATCCGGTGAAGTTGATTTGACTGTAACTCCAACATTGCCCGGTGTTTACATCAGTATAGTTCAATCTGAAATTGTTCGATATGGCGAAACATTTACAGGAATAGGGTTGAATCTTGTTGCAGTTACTGAGGCATCTGTAGACGTTAGCAGTACAACAATGGTTGAAGAAACAACGTTTGCAGGCTTACCAGTGTACTCAATTCTGCCTGATTCAGGTGGACTAGCGACAATTACGATAACACCGACAGGGCTTGATTTCTCAGAAACAGACTCTTACGTTGCTTCTTTGAGTATAGAACCATTGGATTTGTCAGTACCATTCCCCGATATTGATGAAGAGGTGTGGGGGCAAGATAGCGACACGAGTTGGGAACTTGAATTCCAAGAAGGAGACTCATCTCGAAACCAAGAAGTTCGCATTAATGCCCCACTATCTTTGATGTTGGTTACCATTATGGAAGATGAGGATTCAATTTGGCCAACAGCAATACATCTCGGCCTCCTTCTAAACGAGCCGGTTTCGTTAGACATTACCGGAGACCTGGGACCTGGTCAAACAGCGAATGTTGCTCTTGCTGCAGGTGAGGCGAGTAGGATTCTTGCAGTTGCGACACCGGAACTCGGTTTTGACCCTGCATCAGTAGATTTTTCTGCCTTTACAGAAGTCATTTATGGCCAAGGTCTCCGAGAAGATGCAGGGTTCGGATGGATTTCTGCGGAACGGGAACGAGACGAGCATTGTGAGTTATTCGAGGGTTGGCATGATGATTGGAGTGACTCAAATTCAAATACCCGTTTGGTAATGTATCCTCACCACGACTATTTTGGTAGTGTAATTGATGAATACCCAGATTATTCCCCGAATATCGTGGTAACAGATGAGGATGGTGAAATATCGCCAATAGATAATTGGTATCGAAATGACAATTATTATGTTGCGAGTTTCGATTTGGATATGGGTGAGAAAGAATATACAATTACGTCCGATTCAGAATGGGGACTCGAATCTACTTTCTATTACGAATGGGATGATGAAGGCAATGTTGAACTTGAGATCGATGATGATAGAAAATGTCCAGAAACCGGTCCACAAACTGAAGCAGAAGTATTCGATTTCTTTGATGAAATATTCGGTAATTTGGATTCCATTGCTTGGGGGCAGGGCTCAAGTGCAGATTTGCGCCTCCCTATTCTTTCAGCACCGCAAGATGAGTACACTGTCATTTCAGTCGCTCAAATTGGACAAGGTGAATCAGCTCAGATTGTAGCAGCCTTTGGAGGCGAAATGGCAGAAGTTAATCCAGAACCACCTGAATTAGAGAATTTATCTCTGAGTTTTAGCCCAGCAAATCCTCTACCCGGTGATATGGTAGTGGTAACGATTGTTGATGAAGCAGGCCAACCTGTAGATCATCTCTCTGTGACTTTAGTTAGAGACAATGTTACACTGTTCGGTCTATTGACAAATTCAGGCGGGCAAGTTGCTTTCCCAGTTCCTGAAGGAACTCTCTATGTTCGGGCATCGGGAGGGAATTATTACCCGGCAGAATTAATCATCATAGCAACTGATGAAGGCATAGATATACAGGACCCTAATGGAACACAAATCGGCCAAGACTCTGATGCAGATGGTTGGACAGACATGATTGAGATTGATTGTGGCACAGATCCACTTGACGGTACGGATGTTCCAGTGGATAGTGATGGAGATGGCTTCTGTGATGTCGAACCGGAACCTGAGCCAGTGTATGGCTGTACAGATAGCGTAGCAAATAATTTCAATGCAAGTGCCACTGAAGATGACGAATCATGTGACTTTGATTTGGATGATGACGGAATCTCCGATGACGTTGATATGTGTCCAATGACCCATCCGAGTGATGTAGATTATATTGATGATAATGGTTGTTTCTTCCCTCCGCCGGAGTCTTGGCTAGGTTGCATGGATGAGTCAGCTAGTAATTTCGATAATAACGCGGATATCGACGATGGTTCGTGTGAATATGATGACGGTTCCTCTTCATCAAGTGATAAAAGTACAGAGGACGACGGTATTGGTACCGCCATGATTGTCGGCTCAGTAATTGGAGCAGTAGCGCTATTAGGGATTCCTTTGCTTATTGTATTGAGGAACAAAAGAAAGGATAACGATGGTTGGAACGATAATTCATTGGGATATACCGAAGAAGATCGAATGTTTAGCTCACCAAATAGTCCCCCACCAGGGGCACAAGGACAGATGATGGATGGATACGAATGTATTGAGCATCCATCTGGAAGCGGTGCTTGGTGGTTCAAAGATCCGGCAACAGGTCAATGGCAAGAGTGGCGTTGATACTCAACTCTAGTGGGTGCGGAGATGGCCCTTGATCATGCTCGAGCCGCATTGCTGATTGGGCTATTGATTGGTGCCTCATTGCTATTTTTCAATCCCGTAGAACCAGCAATGACTACAGAAGTCATTTTTGATGATGAAGTTGTACAGAGAATAGAATCTGAGTCAGAAGATGGTTCTAGCAAGGCCCAATTAATGATTCGAATCAGACATGATGATGGCGGATTACTAACAAATGATATCAAACGAGTTCAGGACTTACTAGTTTTACAAAATGAAGCAATGTCTGGCAATAATCCAGATACTTCATGGGATGATGATGATACTACAATTTCAACAATTACTAGCCCCCTTATGAGTTGGTCTGACGCATTTTCCTCCCGAAATCAATCCCTTGAAGAGGCTGCTAGCTGGGGCTCCATTTTGAGTTTCCAAGAGTGGGATGGATGGTGTGGGGAATCAGCAACAGAAGAAGAAAAAAGTGCTTTTGAATCGACATTACTTCTTCTGCCAAGCAATACTACATTCAATGTAGCCTGCCCGGGTATGCCTAGTTCTCATCATGCAATTGCACCCGCTGCATATGAGATTCTTTGGTTAGTCAGATTGGAGACTGATTCGAATATTCAGGATTGGGGTGCTTTGAGTATTTGGGCCGAAAAAGTGAGTGAAAATACAGATTATCAATTGGATGCAGTTGGCATAAACATGCTATTTTCAAAAGCTAAAGATGTTGCAGAAGATGATTTAAAATTTATTTTAATCCCATCAATTATTATTCTAACAGTGGCCATTTCTGTTGGATTACGTGATCCAATTACTGCACTTGCAACTCTTGGCGGCGTATCCTTAGTTATTGTAGCAGAACTAGGGATTCTTTCTGCCCTTGGTTTTCAGTTTTCAATATTGGATGGTATCGCCATCCCCATTATCATGGGTGTAGCAGTTGATGGAGCATTTTGGTATTGCAAATCTTCTCGTAGTCGTGATGAAGTTCGAAGTATGCTTTTTGTCGCAATGGTAACCACAGTTGCTGCCGTTTCTTTGGCAATAATTTCCCCTGTTCGTGCCCAACGTTCATTGGGGCTTGTGATGGCCATCGGAATCATCCTAGATTGGCTTGTAACACGTTTCCTTCTGGAAGAATTTTACCTTAAACGGCGTTCATCTATCGAACATGATGTAGTATCAAAACAATCACCGTCACATCCTGCATTGGTTTGGTGTTGGCCGGTTGCACTTATTTTGCTTGCATCTGTAGCGATTGCTGCACCACCTGGTGTGGAGCCTCTAGATATTCATCAATTCCTACCAGAAGATGATCCGGCTTTGATTCAACAGGATGAAATTGAATCAACGTATCTTCTAGCATCAACAGCCATTGCTTGGATCGTCGTTGATGTGGATGGGAACTCTGTTGAGGATTACCAATCAGTTTTGAGTTTGCAACAACAACTTGGGCAACACCCTAGTGTAGTTTCTTTGGACAATGGAATCTCTCGAACTCCAATGGTGATTGGTTTACCCTCTGAAAATACATCCTCAACGATTGATTCTTTAACTGAAACAAGTAGTAAGTCTCTGCTGTTCGAAAATGCAAAGCTGCAACGCAATGGCATCACAACTGGAGTTGCAATTGCAGTCTTGATTGATGGGCAAAATACCGAATCTGCTCTCCAATTTACAGCAGATGTTAGCGATTTATTGGTAGAGAACGGGATTGATGGAGCAGTTGGTGGGGAATTGCCAGTTGGTTCAGCAGTGGCCCAAACATTTGAAGAGGAACGAATTCCACAAATCCTTGCAGCAGGTATTGCCATTTTCCTTGTAGCGATGTTGGTTTTACGCTCACCAATAAAAGCAATGCGAATAGCAATTGGTACAATTGCAATTGGAATAGCAGTTGATGGACTTGCGACTATAATTGGTGGCCGAGGAGTCAATACAGCACCGTCTGTTTTGCTAGGAATGGGCTTCACAGCCGACTACCTATCTCATGCTAGTGCAGATCATGTTTCCACACGCCAAGATACCGCAGCTCGGTGGTGGGCAGCATTTTCATCTGGTTGTGTCTTTTTGCTAGTTGGAATGTCAAATTTCCCTCCTGCAAGAAATTCGGGGCAATTACTGAGTCTTGCAATTTTATTATCGGTTGCGCTAGCAACTTGTCTTTCTCTACTGTATCAGCCTTCTGAAAAGTTCGAATGTGAGGAATAATTTTCTTTACATTAGTGTAGAGAGTATGCACAATTACTTGAAGGAAAAGTTGCGCGCTCAGTTCGTTCATCATGCAGAATCCCTTCGACCGTCTTTCTGAATTGTCAATCGATCGTCCAAAAACCGCAATCGCGGTTTCGATCGTCGGTATTATCCTATTATCGTCCTTTGCTCGTTTCATTGTATTTGATAACGGTGAAGATGCATTCTATCCCGATACTGAAACAACTCGATTAATGTATGAAATTGAAGATGCTTACCAACCAGATGTCGACTTCATTCGAGCAATCGTTCGCTTTGAAGCTGGGAGTTTAGAGAATGCATCGACATGGCAAACATTAGCATCGATTGAGGCAGACATGATTGAAGACGAACGATTTGCTTCACATCACATGCCATTATTTGGGGGCTCTGCACATACTGGGCTAGCCTCTTCAGCAATATTTTGGCAACGCACACAGGATCCTTCTAATGACAATTGGTCCGATTCTCTAGAATCTTCTTTGCTTGCAGTACTGGCGGCTAATTCCAGTGAATTAAGTACAGCAATTACTTCTGCTCAAAATGCTCTTTCAGGAGTCCCTTCAGTGTACTCACCAGATGCTAGTGAGTTGAATTCATGGGAACCAGGTGTGCCAAGTGAGTGGTTGTCCAGATTGGATAGTGGAGAAAATAATTCTGAGAAAATATCAGTCCTCATTGGACTTTCTGGTGCAATTATGTCAAATCGTACTACAGAAGAAGTGAATCAAATACTGCCATTACATCTTGCAGCCTTTGAGCACCTAATCCCGTTGAATGAGATTCAAAAGATAGATATTCAACAAATTATGATGGCAATGATTCCAACCGTTGCTGAATCGAATCCGTGGGAATTGGCCGATAAGACGATGGTAACTTTGGCCATTGATACTAGCATGGAAGCACAATGGGCTGATTCAGAAGGAAATATTGCAAATGACGCATCATCGGTAAAGGAAATAATTAGTCCACTCACACAAGATTTAGGAATTGCTCTTTCGGAGAAAAATGAAAATGTGACCCTAACCGCTTTCAGTTTCTCGTTGTTTGAAGTCGAGAGTAACGCTAGTTTTGGAAAAGAGATAGGCCTTCTTACAAGTGCTGCAGTTCTCCTTCTTGGGATTATTCTTTACTGGCGCTTCCGAAGTTTACGAGACACGTCAGTTGTCATTGTTCTCACATTACTTGCTGTTGCGGCTACTTATGGCCTATCTGGATTATTGCGATTCGAATTTAATGCAGCTATGAATGCCATCCCCATTCTTCTTCTTGCAATAGGTGTCGATTATGGATTACACGTGGTTATTCGATATCGAGAAGAATTAATTGAATTAGATATGAAAGATACGAAAGATCGACAGACGATGGCTGATTTTTCTTCAGAAATACGAAATGTGGCAATAAAGCGAGGTACTCTCTTTACTTCTGCAGCATTGTTTGTTGCTATCATGACTGATATGATTGGCTTTCTTTCATTCCGACTTTCATCCCAAGCATTCTTGGTGACGTTCGGAACAGTAATTGCAATTGGCTTGTTCTTCATTTACTTGCTATCAGTCACAACATTACCTGCTATGATGAGAATAATGCCTGCCCAGAAAATATCCTTACAAAAGTCGGTACAAGTCAAAGAAGGTGCGTATTCCAAATGGATTGGAAAGCAGACCGAAAAACCACACTTGGTTTTGATTGCAGCCATTCTTCTTACATTACCAGTTGCGGCTGGAATCAATCAACTTGAGATCGGTTTTGATTTCAGAGATCAATTAGATATGGATTCTGAAGCAGTTCTTGATTTCCTCATTCTGAATGATGAATTTGGTAGTAGCCCTGCACCAATGTATGTCGTAGTTGATGGTTCTGCAATTACTCCTGATGGCAAAATAGCATATGACAAAGCATTGGCCGTTTTGGAAGAGAATACCCAAGTCATTGAAACTGATGGACTTTGGACTACTTTGACCCTTGAAGGCGCACGAAACCCCTCAGTTCAAACCATGCTTGACAATCTCAATGAATCTGATATGTCTACATATCAAGCTCTAGAATCTTGGCTTACAGACACAGAAGATGGCCGTGAACTCTCCTATCGATATTTGAGAGACGATGGGGAACAGGCAGTAATTTTATTCCAGGCTCCAACTATTGATTGGCAAGCTACAGTTGACTTTGAAGTTGAATTAACCAATTCACTTGAGCAAGAGGGTGAAATGTACAGTGTCACAGGCCGTTATCTACTCCGTGCGCAAGTTTCTGCTGATGTCGCTTATTCAGCCGTCGCTTCTACTGCAATTGTAGCGAGTGTTATTTTGATTACACTCATAATAATCAATTTAATTCGGGAACCTCAAACACCCACTAAATCAATCACCCGTGGTTTAATTATGTGGGTGCCATTGGCCATGGTTGTCGTTTGGATCTATGGCTTGATGGGGTGGATGGGATACCAATTGAATTCTCAATCAGTAACTATTGGAGCCTTAGCATTGGGGTTGGGAGTTGATTATGCAGTACACTTCGAAACTCGTCTTACTGAGGAAATTGAGCACCGACCGCACGCTGGCCCTAGTGTATGGGTCAGTCGCACATCAGCAACAACAGGTAGAGCAATGATGGGCGCTGCTTTGACTACTGCAGGAGGTTTTGCAGTCCTGAACATGTCATCAATTCTACCACTACGATTGTTTGGTCAAGTATTCGTAATTGCCATCACTTTAGCACTTCTTTCAAGCTTAATGCTATTGCCTTGTATGTTGAAGATTGCTGGCTTACTACCTGAAGCAACATCATCCGAAGATGAATGATACACTGTGGTCAACTCTATGTCCTCAGCCTCGCTCCGCATTGCATGGTCGCGGTAGCAACGCTTAGCGAAGTTGACCGTGATGACCTCATCCAATGTTGCAAAGGAATTGCAGAAATCGTTGAATGGCTTGATTCTATTGATGGCCGCCCAGGTCTCTCTGAATTAGATACGAGACTTTCTACATTACCAGTCAATTTAGATGCATTGAACCGTCATATTGGTTATACAGATGATGATGGCTATCAGCGTAATATCATCAAGAAGACGGAAAATTATGAGATGGTTGCGATTACTTGGAAACCTGGCCAAAAAACACCTATTCATGATCACAAGGGATCCGATTGTGCATTCTTAATTGTAGATGGAATTGCTACAGAGACGATTTACAATCTCAATGATGATGGTTTTGCTGAGTATAGTTCAGCAAGAAATTACGTACCAGGTGAAGTATGTGCTGCTGAAGAACCAGACATTCATCGAATTTCAAATGATGAAAATTGTAATTTGATAAATCTCCATGTTTATACCCCTCCACTATCTGAATTTGGGATTTTTTCACCTGCAGAATAATCTGAGGATTGAATATGGATTCTCGTATTGAGCATGCCATTGCAGTATTATTTGGGTTACCATTTATTTGGATAGGAATACAGCATTTTGTCGATCCGACTTGGTTCGAACCGATTGTGCCAAGAATACTTGGAAATCCAACTTTTTGGGTGATATTGAGTGGTATACCAGAAGTTGGTCTAGGCATTGCAGTCATTATCCCTCAGTCTCGAAAATGGGCAGCCCTTTGCATCGCCTTCATGTTGGTGGCTCTCTATTGGGCAAACGCCAATATGTGGATTAATGGTATTGAACTTGATGGGAATAGTTTTGGGACAACAGCACACATTATTCGTGCCTTTGCACAAGTTGTAATGATATCCATCGCACTTTGGATTTATAGTTGGAATTCTGATGAAAAGTCAGTAGATACACAGTCTGAGTAATCCCGTTATTTGCTATTCATGGCATCGATCTTGTATTCTTCGAATACTTCACTAAAAAGTTCGATATCGGATTCAAACGTCTCAGGCAACAATGGCCCGAAAGAAAAGCGGAAGAATCGGGTATACGGTGTTACGTAACTTGGGTCCTTAGAATGTGGACGGGCCATATCGCAATCAGAAGCGCATAGAATAGCAGCACCGCGTTTGAAGAGGCGTTTGTTTAGTTCGGCACTCGTCATACCTTCAGGAAGTTCAAGCCAATGGTAGAATCCACCGTTTCCAGTATAGACATTAAGCCCCATTTCTTCGAATGCTTTACCATATCGATCTCGTTGCCAACTGTAATGTTCCTCCACAGCCTTTCGGGCTTGTTTGACACGACTTGGCTCGAGAAGTTTTACTGCATAGAGTTGCGACGGGTGACTCACTCCACCCATGCCGAAACTGGAGTAGTTAGCCATCGTTTCGATATTTTTCTTACTGGCAATAATCCAACCAACACGGATACCCGGAGACTGTAGTCCCTTTGTGCAGGCCCCTGCGATGAACACGTTGCTGTTGTCCAAATCTTGCACGTACTGAATTCCACTGACTGATGGGGAATGAAACATCTCGTATGCCTCATCCAGAAGTATACCATTACCGATTTCCTCAGCCATTTGAATCAATTCCTTGAGTTCATCTCCTGAACGAGTTTGTCCAGATGGGTTCTGAGGATTGGAAATAATTGGCATAAGGTGTGTGTTTGCATCAATGTTTGTTCGATCGAAGTAAGCAGTATTACTAGGATGGAAGTTGTTTTCTTTAGTGAAAGGAACAATTTGATATTTGGTGTTAGTTTGTTCTAGAATATCTAAGTAGGCAGGCCACTCGATGTTTCCAATACTCACTTGCACATGCTTTTTGAGAAATGCAAGTACTGTGTAGATACCAGGACGCCCTCCCCCAAAGACCATGACGTTCTCAGGAGTGATATTAGAGTTGTATTCAGAGTTATAGTACTCTACGATGGCTTCGCGTAATTTTGGATGCCCCCAGGCTTTTGGATAGAAACGATCCTCCCAAGTAACATCAATACTCGATGGAAGAGAGGGCCCTCCAAATTTTTCTAGCGGTGTTGTTAGGGGAAACCCCTGTGACCATGGATGGGTTCCTTCGTTGCCCATGAAGCTACCAAATGAGTCCCTGAAAGCGTACAGAGTTTCGTAGATGCCCATCGGAGGGCAATTGTCAGATAGGAATGATTCCACTTGATTTGACCCAGCATTTCTGACATTACCAGATGCGCTGTTTTGTTCTCCCATGATGCTCTCACAATAATACCATTCTTGAGGTTCTCGCCGCGACATTCTTGCCACAGCGGTTCATCCGCGTTTTATGGGACTACGTTCATTCCTGCATAGATTGACTGCACCCAACCATGGTGACCGCACATATCAATCGAGTTTGGGGACTGTTAAATTAGTCTGTATAGTGGATAATTCTCTAAAGATGGGTAAAGGAAAAATTGCAGCACAGGTTGGCCACGCATCTGTTAAAGCAGCACTTCAAGCCGCCGAAAAATATCCTGATGAAATGGCTGTTTGGATGTCCTCTGGCCAACAAAAAGTAGTCCTGAAAGCCATGTCAGCAAGTGATATGGAAATTGCATTAACTGCAGCTAAATCAGCACACCTACCGACATGTTCGATTCATGACGCGGGACGAACCCAAATCCCATCAGGTTCTCGTACAGTAATTGCCATTGGTCCTGCAAGCGAAATTGAAATTGACGCCATCACAGGCGACCTGAAACTGCTTTGAAGGCCATCGTACACGCAAGGTCATGCGCGAGTATGATTCGGACCGCGTCGATATGCGAAGTGACACCGTTACTCAGCCAACTGAAGCCATGCGTTCTGCAATGGTATCAGCTAAAGTCGGCGATGATGTGTTGGGTGATGATCCAACAGTTCAAGATTTACAAAATCGCCTTGCAAGTATGCTTGGAAAAGAAGCAGCTTTGTTTGTCCCAAGTGGCACAATGTCGAATGCAGTAGCAATTCGCGCTCACACAGTACCTGGTGACGAAGTGATTACTGAGACTACATCCCACGTCTATCAGTATGAAGGTGGGGGTTATGCTGCTCTTTCAGGGTGTTCAATTGCACTAGTCCCTGCTGTACACGGTATCATGAGAGCAAATGATGTTGAAAATGCAATTCGTAAAGCAGAAGGAAGCCTTGGGCATTACCCCAATGGAAGTTTGGTTTGTGTTGAAAACACTGCAAACAGAGGTGGAGGGACATGTTATCCCCAAGATGTGCTTGATTCCATAGCAAAGGTCGCGCATGAGCACGGCTGTGCTGCTCACATTGATGGAGCACGTCTGTTCAATGCTGTAGTCGCAACAGGTATCGATCCTTCAAGAATGGTTCGTGATTATGACTCAATTTCGATTTGTTTATCCAAAGGGCTGGGTGCTCCTGTTGGTAGTGTGCTTGTGGGTTCATCTGAATTTATTGCAAAAGCGCACCGATGGCGCAAAATGTTTGGAGGTGGAATGCGCCAGGCTGGAGTTATTGCAGCAGGGGGTTTGTATGCATTGGATAACCACATTGATCGGTTGGCTGAAGACCATAAGCGTGCAAGAACATTAGCAGAAGCAGTGAATGCTATGGATGGATTCACTGTTGACTTGAATAGTGTTGAAACTAATATGGTTTACATCAATGGTGATTTGACTGCTCCTCAAATTTTGGAAGGCTTAGCAGGACATGGTATTGATGTATTGGAAGTCGGCCCAACCGCAGTTCGAGCGGTAATCCATCTACACATTACTGATGAAGACATTGAAAGAGCCATTGCAGCATTTGCTGCACTCTGACCCTCAATATTGACATGGTAGAATGCCCACGCCGGGCTATGCGCCGATTCACACTTGCTTTGTTTACAATTTTCTTGTTGATGCCATCAGCCAATGCAATTGCTCCTGTTGATTTGAGTGAAAAGCAAGGCTCCTTTGGAGGATATAGCCTTGATATCTCTGCAAATAACGCTACTTCTAGTGCTGGTGGTTTGATTGAAAATGCTCCAACAATTGTGGAGGTATACACAGCAACGTGGTGTACTAATTGTGTTGATTCCGAACATTCATTGATGGATTCTATTGCTTCCTTTGAATCAAGCTCATCAGAATTTAATCATTCAACCACCGTTCTTACCCACCATCGTTTCATCAGCGAATCGGAAGATCCTTTTGGTAGCCAAGAGGGAGATGACCGTTGGAATGAGCGATATGGAGATGCATCAAAGGAGGCAACTGGTGGATTACAAAGAGCCCCCCCTACAGTGGCTTTTCATGGGAACATGGTGAGAGTAGGAAGCGTTGCAGAGGGCGAATCTTTGGAAGCAGACTATAGTGAATTACTGGAATCTCGTTTGGAAGTAAATGAGCAACAACAATCAATTTTCACTTGGTCAGGCAATAATTCCAGTGGTACTTTGACATGGTCTTTGTCTACGTCGGGTACAAGCGGGGGACCAACATCGGATGATTACAAAACCAACATCACTCACCGCATTATGGTTGTAGAACATTCTGCATATTTCCCGGAGGGGAGTAATGGGTTGGAGTATTACGATGATTCAGTTCGAGCAGTATATACACTAGGAACAGATCCATTCGGTCAAATTAATCTTGACTTACCTCCGGCGTGGGATGGTGATGACCTTTCATTGGTTTTGATTCATGATTGGACAAGTACACCTGTTGAAGATGCTGAAGGAGATGAAGATGAAGGCTTACTCCTAGGTTTTCTTGCACCCCTTGCCTTAATTGGCCTTGGAGCCGCAGCCATTATTCGTCGAGATTGAAAATTCCAATGCTTCAATAACCCCCACGCCTGACCTTGTATGCTCGGGGAGGTAGTGAGATGACACATCAATTAACTTTGGAACATATTGCACCCGGCAGTTTCCCTGAATGGTTGTTTCAGTATACTCGAAATCAAATCCTCCAACCTACTCCAAAACGAGTTATTATCATCCATTCAAGTGACGCTGCCCGAGAGGAAATTCTTGATCGTTTGGAGAGCGAATCAATTGGGCCAATTGATAGATCTCAACATCATACACTGACCTCTCTTAGCAAATCACTCCATGCAGATTGTCGTCTTCCCCGCCTACTTCCTGACTCAGTGGCGGGTGATAGATTGCTACACACTGAATGTGTACTTGGAGCCAAAGAAGGTGAATTCCCCCTCTTACATCCAATTCCCGACAGGCATTGGGGCGAGGGTCGTACACGTGCGTTGTCTCGGTTAACTCAGGTGTTTGATTCAGAAAATATCAGTGATTGGAATGGGCCAGGGATGGATGGTTTCCGATCAAGATTGAAACGGGTTCAAAGAATTCTCAAAGGAACTCATCCACTTCTGCAAAAAAGGCGGTTACTTGACTCATTAAAGGAAATTCCATATCCCTTCATGCTTACTGGTGTTAATGGAATTATTTTGATGAATCAGTCTCCTATTTTACCAGGCAGCGATCGTCAAATTTTACTCTCTTTGCTGAAATTTTGCCCCATACACCAACTATGTCAACGGGGAGATGCAGAAATTGGAAACCACCGTCTTGGTTTACATGGTGCAATTCTAGAAGATGTCATTCCAGTACACAACGAAACTTTACCAGAATGGGTCCCTAAGCATGAAGTTTGGGAACCTGAATTGGTTGAATCAAATACCAACCGCCTCCTCATTCCTCGTGACGGTCTTGCCATTGATGCATCGATGGAATTGTTACGAGATTGGTTGGCTGTTTCAAATGCTGATTCAAGTGTCCTTATCATTGATCCAAGTTGGAAAAGCCGCGAGAATGCTTGGCGGAGAGGATTGATTGATGTAGGGCTACGGCCACATAGAGAATCCAAGAAAATCAATACAAATTCAGTGATTCATTGGATTGGTGAATTCGCCTCTATTTCAGTAGGCCCAGAGGCTTGGTCTATGGACAGGCTTCGCAGTCTTTGGGCCCAGAAAAGTCTCAATTTTTCAGAAGAATGGTATCAATCCGAAACACATCCTTCAAACCCAGAATGGATACCTCTTGTAGATGAAAATAGGCTTGAAACACTTGCTCGAACATGGCACATAGTCGGCGGCCATGGTGCCTTACACCGTTGGTTACGTGCCCTCGCCTCTAAACCCTATCCGACACCCTGGCAAGATGACGATGAAGCAAATCAATTGGCAGAATGTACTCAATGGGGCGTGCTATCATTAATTGCAAGGCTTGCACCATTATTGTCTCCCGGTGAACGGTCATTGCTCGAAGATCCTTCATTGAGAAAAGGATGTTCAAGCGGCATCGAATTACCGTTACCCGAATCTTCCCTTTCGGGTGATGAATGGTTAAGTTCACTATTTGAGCACATAAATTGGGATACGAACATCAATGACATTGGGGCACTTCAAAGTCTACTGGAAGGAATCACCTCCCTTCGAAAAGCACAATCGGCTCTGAAGCACTGTCCTCCCACTACAGGTGTAAATTGGGTTGAAGAGTTCCTTGATTTATTGGAAAATATTTCTACACCCGATGTATTAGTAGCCTCTGATAGAGTACGAATATTGACTCCTGAGGAATCGTTGGGAACATCGGCAGATTTGATTTTGCTAACCCATTTGACGAGCACAAATTGGGCATTGAAATCTGAACGCCTTCCTTGGATGGATGAAGAAGAACGAATGCGTCTAAACATAAACCGACCAGATTCGCCATTACGCACCGCTCGTCATGTTTTACACCACCTTCTTTTTGCAGGACGCGAGACAGTATTGATTGACGCAACAGGACTAGATGAAGATGTCCAACCAGCTACACCTATTGCAGAATGGCTAGCAAATTGTGTTGGAGCAGATACCCCTGGAAATGTCTCAAGACCAGAATTTCTTGAGAATTCAATACGTTGGGATACAGCATCTAGCTCTCGAACCAAAGGCTTCCATTTATTTTGGCGACCTGCTAGGATTAAGATAACACAAGCATCAGGTAGAACAACAGCTGAGACAATCATTCTTGGCCGTGGCGAACGTAATGACCGCCAACGTGCGGGTCTTGCACTTCGTGACACAAGACCACCATCAACCCCCCCTCTTCAACCAACAGCCATCAGTATTCCACTTGATGCATTGTTAATGGAAGACCGCATTCGCCGGCAACCGACTGAAGTACCTTCTGAGTCTCAGTACCTCGATTCGAATTTACATTCTCACTTTGTGAGTGTGGGTAAATTGAATATTGTTCCAACTAAATCGGGTGCACCTGGTGAAATCAAGCCAAGATTTGCTGACTCTTGGCCAGTTCTCGGTGGGAAGAAGACGGGGAAAAACCTCCTTGCCACTGACCCACGCCCACTTCAACCAAAGGCCACTACTTTACCCACTTATGATGAACGAAATGGATTTTCTGAAAGCACCTTTCCATCGAGAAATGTTTGGTCAGCTAGCCGCTTACAGAAATGGCAA
>Ga0208764_10000197_pt1 | contig 35785 bp, 41 predicted proteins | sample ETNtaG_18_FD_185762 | JGI IMG/M metagenome (GOLD analysis project Ga0208764, IMG submission 185762) | Marine microbial and viral communities from oxygen minimum zone, Eastern Pacific Ocean - ETNP201302SV91 (SPAdes) (version 2) | ecosystem: Environmental > Aquatic > Marine > Oceanic ... | reverse complement strand
ATCAAGGAGTGCTTGTTCTTCTTTGTTGCCCAGTAGACTAAATCCAAAAGCATTGCTGATGGTAACCAAACTGGAGTTACAATGAAGTCATATGGATATCCGAGTGCAAACCATGCACCTTTTGCTATCCATGTGTATACTGTCATAATTAGAGCGTAGTACGTTGCTGTGCCTGGAACGCCAGTAAATGTAAGATAGTATGTTGCTCCTACAATAAGCATCAAAGTTTGCGATATTGAAAATACCGTATACGATGTCCAAGCCCAGTCAGTGTAAAAGATGTAGTCTCCTGCATTAATTGTTAACAGAGTTGAGTTAACTGCAACTACTACTATGAATAAGTAGTGTGTACATCGTCTTAACCAGACCATATGAAGTTGAGGAAAGGGTCTGTATATAAAATTTTAGAGTATGATGAAGATCGGCACGTTTGAAGAAAATTAAAATTAAAAAGAAGTAATCTGAGGTGGTTTTGTCTATTTTCCAACGAATAATGCTATTGCGATAGTACCTATTGTAACAGCACCTACGACACCAGCAACTATACCATTGCTATTTTTGTTGGAACCTTCTTCCATTACTTTAACACAGAAGATGTAACCTATTGCCTCAATGATTGTGAGTACGATGAATGCAAAGTGACCACTTGGAGTTGGATATGCCCATGGATAATAGAAGTATCCTGCTGCAGTTCCACCAAAAGTTGCTAGCCATGCTGCAATGAATGAAATAGTAATCATACCAGTCATGTTTTCAACGCGTTTTCCAATCATTCGTTCAACGTCGGCACTTGATGATCCACCAGCGCCGCCAGAACCGAATCCTTTAGGAAGAGTCATTATGCAATTAATCTGATTCAGAATCCTTTTAAATCTTTCTTCAAGGGACGATTTCAGTACCGATCAGGTAAACTTAGAAGAAATAATAAAAATAGAAAAAAGTGTGCTTTTGCACGTTGTGTCTATGGAATGCTTCTACTGTACAATTTACCTTCTAAGGCCATCTTGTACATTTCTGCAACATATGGATTCTCACCAGGAGTTTCTGCACCTAGTTCTACAAGTCGAGCATATACTCTAACTACGTATGCTAGTGCACCCATGAAAGCTACTACAACTCCCATGTTAAACATCCAGTGATTTGGTACTGCAAATATTTCTTCTACAAACCAGAAATGCCACATCTCATTGACCCCAATTGTAAACATAGTTGCTAAGTAACCAAGAATGGTCATCTTTAAACCAGTGTTCATTGAATTATTAGGACCTCTAAGAACAGGTATTTTTCTATCATAGATTGCTGCTGCTCCCCATCCAAGTGGTAATGTGATGAAGTGAGAGTATAGCCACCAGTGTGCTGGTGTAAATGCACTATCTCTGATAGAGGTTTGATGCAAAGAACCATCAACGAAGTTATCAACTTCGACTGATGCTGCAGTGGATCCCATAGCTATGACGATGAGCCAGATTTTCTTTAGTCTCTGGATCTCAACTTCTTTTGGAATTAATGCGGGCATCTGTGCCATGTGTACATATGGGTGAATTCGACATATAAAGCAAGAGTTTACAAATTTAACTTATTTAATAAATTTTTCATAAAAATATATTAAATAAATTGAAATAAATTTGTTTTATTAAATATTATTTGATAAAAATTACATCATTTTTTTATGACTTTCATTGTTTAACGTTAATGATAAACATTAGTAAAAATCACCGATCCTCGTTAAGAAGGTAAAACATATAACGATGAAATCTGCCTCATCATTAATAGGGATATAATATGGTCGAAAAAAAGATTCTCGTATTAGGACTATCTGTAGTACTTGCACTAGGAACATTAGGATTCAACTGGGTTGAAACTATAATGCCAAGTGCAGATGCACACGGTGTCCAAGCACAACTCCAAAGTCGTTTCATCAGAATTGAAGATGAAACCTTCAATAGACAATCCCTACAAACTGGCGAAACCTTGACACTTCAAGGAACTTTAGTCAGTCTTGTAGAAAGAGACCTTAGAGGATGGTTGTCCATTTTCTCAGAGTCAACTAACGCAGGTAACAGATGGGAAATGTTAGCAAGAGATCCACCAGGAAACGTCTTTGACATTGCTGGTAACTCAGTTGTCGATTACTCATTATCTGCAAAAGCACTTGAAGCAGGTGTATACCACGTACACACCCAACTCAACGTAGCAAAAGTTGGTCCAGGACTTGGTCCAGGTCAAACTGTTGTCGTAGAAGGTGATCCAATTATCAAACCAATTCCATATACCAACATCGCATACCAATCAATCATAATTGGTGTCGGATATGTTATTACGTTTGCAACTAGACCTTGGCAAGTTATCTAAAATAACCCACTTTTTCATTTTATAGATACTCCTTACGCTTTGCGTTAAATGATCAAAATACCTTTTATTCAGAATACTCAATAGAAAAGAAATGTTAAATTTTAAAATAACAAAATTAGATATTAATCAAAGTTATTTTTTTGGGGAAGTTGAATTTCGTTCTGATAAATACAAAGTAAATATTCAAAATGAAAGAAGAGGCAAAGTTCTCAGATTACCATTTCAAATAGATTCAAAAAATAAAAAAATTATTGTAAGGATGACAGGATCTGGGGATTTGTTTGTAGAAGATTATTTACCATACAAAGGAGAATCAGAGTGGTTAGAAATAGACTCAAATGAAATTACATATTTTTTTGCAGACCATCAGGACCAATTAGATACAATTGAAATAATGTATGAGTAAAAGAAAGGACTTTAAGGAATCCAAGTGAAATATTGACAATGATTTGGCCAGGTACTGGAGATCCATATAAAAGGAAAAAAGCTATAAAATTTCTTCTGATAAGTGCTGCCATAGGTGGTATTGCAGTATTACTTACAACTGTGGGAGTTAATCCGATGATAGCTAAGCAAGCACATAATGCATGTATTGATGATATGGATACTGATTGGAAAATATCATTTACATTTGAAATGATTATGGACGGTCAAAAAGCTGAAGTTCAACCAAATATTGGGATCACAGAAGAGTGTCAAAGAGCCATATACACACTTTCTAGTGATGGTACAGTATATGCAGAATGGACAGAAAACCCCAATTTTGAATTAGGGCATTTCCTATACATTTCCAAGTTTCAAATTAGAGATATGGAAGAGTCAAAAACAGAAATTTATGTAAATGATAGATTAGCAGAGAATGGTCTCAAAACTCCATTACAAGATAAGTATCACTACAAAGCAGTGTTTACCACAAAGAATTACGATACATCTAAAGACAAAGATTACTTACCACCAATACCAGAAAACTAAATTCAAAAAAAAGTAAATTTAGACTTTGTGAGTTTAGAAAATTAAATTTAGACGATTGACAACAAAGTATTTTAAAAATATAAAATTCATGGGAGAATTAAGTTAAAGTTTTAAAAATAATGAAAAGATGAAAGTTGGTAATTTACCAATATTTACCGTTGTCTGGAATAAGACCAATACCTTCTCTTTCAAAGTGTCTGTCTAATTCATCAACCCATCTCTCACGGTTGTCTTTGTAAGCCCAGCCGTGTACACGTAACCAGAATGAAATTACTCCAAGAAGGAATACTGTGAACATCATGGTTCCGAAGATGTAAATCATTACATCATAGAATAATGGATCATAGTTTGGTCCTAATTGTCCTGTTAATGTTGACAGGATATTTAGGAAAATACCTACGATAGGAATCATAACATTTTTGCACTATTTGTGCGATATATACATTTCTTTTATTATCATAAAGTACGAGATCAGTATCCACTAAGAGAGTATAATAAAATGAAAAGGAAAAGTGAGGTTTGTTTTATCCTCTGCCCATTGCTGCGTATTTACCAGATCTTCCTCTCAAGAAGAAAGCTCCTGCAATACCACCGAATACTGCACCTGCAATTATTGCTGCGCCAACAACACCGTCTGCACTAATGTATGGTGTTCCTGATCCAGCTGCTGGATTTGCATCAGCAGAAGCAACTCTTCGTGTTTGAATCTCAAGTGCTTCTTCTAAAGTATATGATCCGGTTTCTCCTGCACTACCAACGTTACCCATGTATTGTGCAAATGCTACTGCACTGTCTGCATAGAGTCCGATAGTGAAGACAGCTATTAAGGATGCTACTAAAATTATTTTTGTATTCATACCTTTTACCTGACGTTTTCCAGCCAGAGACTTATTTAACTTTTATTCTAAATGCCAAAATTGTGATTTTATTGCGAGATCAGCAAAAGCAACGTTTAATTCTACTTTTAATTGAGCCAAATCATGGGACGAATGCATACACACAGACATGGTAAATCACATTCAATTAGACCAGCCACACTACGTGCACCATCATGGATTACATTAACACCTGCAGAAATAGAAGCATTAGTCATAAAATATGCTAAGGATGGTTTGACTCCTAGTCAAATTGGAATCAAATTAAGAGATCAACATTCAATTCCATTAATCAAACCAATTACAAAAAAGGGAATTAATCAAATTTTAGAAGAAAATGACTTGAAAGCAGATATGCCAGAAGACTTGGAAAACATTGTCAATAAAGCAGTAGGTCTTCAAAAACATCTTAAAGAAAATAAAGGAGATAACAGAAACGTTAGATCTTTAGAATTAATTGAAGCTAAAGTTCACAGATTATCTGTATATTACAAAAGAATTGAGAGAATTCCTAAAACATGGAAGTATAAATCAGTGGTTGCTCAATTAGAGTAATGACAAAAGCGTTTGAAGAATCACTATCATTTTTCAAAGATAAAATTTCAGATTGCATAAAATCTAAAAAATCAATTTCAATTACAACTCATATTGATTGTGATGGATTAACATCTGGAAGTATTATTGCCAAAGCGTTAATCAGAGAAGGTGCAAAATGTACCCTTAGAACATCAAAAGAGTTTAGTAAAAATGTAGTAAAGTCGTTCAAAACAGATTCTAGAGATTTTCACATTGTAACAGATTTGGGAGGAGGATTTGGAAAAGAGCTAAATCAAACATTAGAAGATAACTGGGTTATTTTAGATCATCATCAAATATCAGAAGAAGAAAAAGACAATCAAAATATCATAAATTCATGGAAATATGGAATTGATGGCGGTTCAGAAATTTGTGCTGGTGGAATGGCATATTTTGCAGCAATGGCACTTGATGAAAAAAATTCAGATTTATCAGAAATTGCAATAGTTTCAGCATTAGGAGATAGACAAGATCAAGGGGAGAAAAAATCATTTACAGGTAAAAATTTTGAAATTGCCAATACTGCTAAAGAATTAGGACTAGTAGAGATAGATTTAGACTTGTTACTAGTGGGAAGAGAAACTAGACCACTTGCAGAAGCCCTTGCTTTTACATCACAGCCATTTATCGAAGGATTAACATGGAATAAAGAAACATGTTTATCAATTCTAAAATCATCTGGAATTAAACTAAAAGAAGAGGGCAGATGGAGAGTTCCAGCAGAACTAAATGAAGAGGAGAAAAAAACAGTAATAGAATCTATAACTAAATTCTCTGCAGATAAAAACAACATAGGAATAATGTCAGAGTTGATTGGATATACATACACATTTCCAAGAGAGGATAAGAGAAGTGTTCTAAGAGATGGAAGAGAGTATTCAACTATGCTCAATTCCTGTGGAAGAATTAATCGTTCAGGAGTTGGAATGGCAATATGTATGGGAGACAGAAATAAAATTCTAACCGAAGGAGAAGATATTCTAACAGATTATAGAAAAAAGATCAAAGAATACATGAATATTTTATCAAATGAAAGGTGGAGAATTTCAGAAAATAAAAATTGTGTAATGGTAAATGGAGAAGATATAGTGCCAGAAACAATGACAGGGACAATATCATCACTAATTGCAGGATCACCAAAAAATACAGGGAAAATTGTCATTCTAAGAACTAGAGGAGAAGAAAATACAATAAAATTTTCATCAAGAAAATCCTTTGGCTGTAAATCAGAGATTAATCTTAGTGAATTAATGAGAAACGGTGCTAAAAGATTTGAGGGTATTGGAGGAGGTCATAATGGAGCAGCAGGTGCAAAAATAACTAAAGACAAATTGGACGAATTTTTAAAATATTTAGATGTAAATGTCGTTAACGTGTCAAATACAAATAATTCTGAATAACATATCCAAAAAAAAGGCAGAAACTGTAAAAAAGGCATTAGAGCCAGATAATGTAAATTTTCCAAAAGGATTGAGTCTTTATGTTGAAAATATTGATAGCAAACTTGTTTTTAATTTTGAAAGTAAAGAAAATATGAAACAACTCGTAGGCACAGTAGACGAAGTGTTAGAACATATCCAAGTTGCATTAAAGGTGATTGAATAATGTTAGATCCTAAACTAATCAAAGAAAAACCAGAGATTATTAGAAATATGCTCAAAGCAAGAGCAATAGAATTTGATCTGGAGGGATTGATTGAATCAGATCAAAAAAGACGAGAATTCATAATTAAAACTGATGAGTTAAGAAAAAAGAAAAACCAAGTTGCAATGGCGATATCAGAAAAAAAGAAGGGCGGTGAAGATGTGTCCTCTATTTTAGCAGAAATGAAAAATATTTCAAATGAACTTACAAAGTTAGAATCAGAGCAAGAATATATTGAAAAAAAATATTTGAAATTGGCAGCTACAATTCCAAATCTAGTTGATAAATCAGTTCCAATAGGACCAGATGAAAGTACAAATAAGGAAATAAAAAGATGGGGAAATATTCCAAAATTTGATTTTAAAATAAAAGATCATATTGATATTTCAGAAGATTTGAATTTGGTAGATTTAGAAAGAGCTGCAAAAGTAGCTGGGGCCAGATTTTATTATCTAAAAAATGATTTAGTACGATTAAATCAAGCATTAATTCATTTTGGATTAGATTTTCTTGCAGAAAAAGGATATTCTCTTGTCCAACCACCATATATGATTAATCGAGAATCTATGGAAGGTGCAGTAATTGCAGAAGATTTTGAAGAAGTGATTTACAAAGTTGAAGAAGAAGATTTGTACATGATTGGAACATCAGAACATGCAATGGCTGCAATGCATTCAAAAGAAATTATTGAAGGGAAAGAGATTCCAATGAAATATGCAGGAATCAGCCCATGTTTCAGAAAGGAGGCAGGAGCACATGGACGAGATCAAAAAGGAATTTTCAGAGTACATCAATTTGATAAAATTGAACAATTTATTTTTTCAAAACCAGAGGATTCTTGGAAAGAGCATGAAAAAATGTTAGCTGTTGCTGAAGAGTTTTACCAAAAATTAGAAATTCCATACAGAGTAATGCTGCTATCAACAGGAGATATTGGAAAAATTTCAGCAAAAACATATGATATTGAAGCATGGATGGCTGGACAGAATGCATATAGAGAAATTGTATCTTGCTCAAATTGTTTAGAATATCAAGCAAGACGATTGAAAATTAGATTCAGAGATAAAACAAATGAAGATACTCAGTACATCCATACTTTGAACAGTACACTAATAGCTACAACTAGAGTTTTAGTAGCTATAATAGAGAACTTTCAAACAAAAGATGGCCACATTAGAATTCCCCAAGTTTTACAGGGATATATGGGAAATCAGAAAGAGATCTAGTCACATACCCTTATATTTTGGATTCAAGGCTCGTTAAGAATTGGCACGTAGAAAAGGTCGAATAAAGGACAAGTGGCGAGAAAAACGCTGGATTACAGTTAATGCTCCAGATTCATTTAACAATGTACCGATCGCATATGTACCAATTACAGATGATGAGAATGCATCAGGTAGAGTAATAGAAATCACATTATTTGATATTCTTAAAGGAGATCCTTCGCAACATCAGTACAAACTATATTTCCAATTACATAAAGTGGAAGGCGAAATTGCAACCACAATTTTCAAGAGATTTGAATATTCAAAAGAATTTTTGCGTAGTTTAGTTAGAAGAGGTTCATCTAAAATTAATTTCATCATAGATATTAAAACAAAAGATGGATACGTATTCAGAGTTAAAGTAATTGCATTAACACATAGACCATTAAACACATCAAGAAAACATGCACTAAGAATTATTGCAAGAGATGTAATTAACAAAACAGTTCCAGAGATGACAATTGATCAATTTGTTCAAGCTACCTGTTATAGTAAAATTAATTCAGATATCATGGCTGCATTCAAGAGAGTTATCAAAGTAAGACACGTTGGTCTTGAGAAAGTAAAACTAATCAGAACAGCAGATAAAGAGACAAAATTACTAGAAGCATAAGTAATTAGAATTATCTATTTACAGTTATGATTAACAAGATAGAAATCACTATCGACGTAATTGTTCATGCAACAGAAGATATTTCAAAAATATTCCAATCCTTTGATGAAATATTAGAAGTTAAAGAAAAAGATTTCTCGATGATAGAAACAACAGGTTATTTTGAAAATCCAATAATCATGTTAAAGGCTAAACTTGTGAAAAAACAGGCTCAAAATTTGATAAAAAAAATTATAAAATTACTACCAAATAATCAAATTAATGAATTAATTGAAGAGATTGAAGAAAGAACTGTAGATTCAAGATTTCATCTAAGATTAGATAAACAAGAATTAGTTAAAGGTGAATTGATAGTTAGTGAAAAAGATACCATAAAAATAAAAATTCATACTCCAATTTATAACAAAAAAGATACCACAAAAATATTTACTGAGATTTTTCAAATGGTCAACTAGATTAAATAGGAATAGATCAATTATCCAATTTGGGAATGAGGAAATATTAGCCGCTCCAGTCTGAGCTAACGCCTTGAAGACGCCGCGACGAACCGACCCCAAATTAATTTAATGGTGATCATAGAAATTTCAATATCATAACATGGTTTATTATAAATACGGATAAACAAGTCCAGTTATCATGGTAGATTATGATGTCATAATTGCAGGTGGAGGATTAGCAGGTACAATTACGGCACAATCAATATCACATTATTCTAATCAAAATTTAAAAATTCTTGTAGTTGACAGAAATCCAGAAACTTTACCAGGCAGAAAAGGACTAGCAGGATGGGTATGTGGAGATGCATGTTCAAAAGAAGCAGTAGATTTCATGTCAGAAAGAATCAAAGTTCAATGGACTAAACCAGAAATCGAACATGATGTTAAAGGAGTAATGGCATTTTCTCCAGATAAAGAAACAGCAATTCCATTTGACGGGGATGGATTTATGCTAAATCGTACAGAATTACCAAGGATCCAAAATGAAAGATGTAATAAAATGGGAATTGAATTTGAATTTGAAATAAGCTTAACAAGTCTAATTTATGATGGTCAACAAGTTGTTGGAGTTCAAGGAACAGATAACAAAACAAAACAGCCTTTCAAAAAAACATCAAGATTAGTAATTGATGCAACAGGAGTAACATCAATTCTAAGAAATGGACTTCAAAACTCAACTAAAGTTGAAAAGAAAATCAACATAGAAGATTTAGAAATCACTGGAAGATACATAATGGACTTTGAACCAGGACAAAAAGATCTTACAGAATTTGATCCAGATTATTGTATAATTCATTTAGATCAAGACATTGCTCCAGGAGGATATGGATGGGTATTTCCTAAATCTGAAACTAAAGTCAATATTGGTTTAGGTGTTGAGAAAGCATTTCTAGAAAAGAGAAACAAAAGATTAGGTAAAAAAGATAATGTTGAATCATTAATGAAAGAATATCTTCAAAGAAATCCAGCAATTAAAAATGCAAAACTTTCTGAAGATCCTACAGACTTGTTAGGAGGTAATAATTCTGGAATTTTCCAAGTTTCTGTAAGAAGACAAAATGACTGTATGGTTTCTGGAGGATATATGATGGTTGGAGATTCTGCATGGATGCCAAAACCAATTGATGCAGGAGGAATTGGACCAGCATTAATTGCAGGAACAATTCTTGGAAACAATGTTGCTAAAACATTAGAAGCAAATGACACATCTGAAGCATCATTATGGCAATACAATTTAGATTACATTAAAGAATATGGATACAAAACAGCAGGTCTCGAACTTTTTAGAAGACTAGTACAACAAATGAATAATGAGCAAATCAGTTATGGTATGAAGCACTTTTTAGGAAATATGGATGTTGAAGCAATTAGTAAAGGAGAGCATCCTGACTTTTCAGGATTAGGAAAAGTTGGAATGATAATTAGAGGTGCACTAAATCAAACAGTTGCAAAAGGACTAAAGTATACATCTACTGAAAATCAATGGTTAGTTGAACATTATAATAATTATCCAAAAGATCCATCAGGATTTGAACAATGGAATAAATCATTACATCAAAGATTGGATGAATCCTTTGCTAAGATAGAAGCATTTGGAAAATAGATCCAACATTAAATATTGTTAGAATCAATGAAAAAAAGCCTTGGAAGAAATTGAATATTTAGACTGGAATAATTCAAATCAAATTATCAAAAAAGCGTATGAAGCAGGACTTTTTGTTCTCATAATTGGACCAAAAGGAACTGGAAAAACATCATTAGTTAGAGATTTTGCAAAAAATAATAATATTAAATTAGAATCAATGAATTTCAGTTTAAGAACCAGAGAAAGTCATTTGATTGGAACTAAAACACTAACAGATGGAACAGTTAGTTTTGATGAAGGTCTATTGATAAAATCAATGAAAAATGGAGATTTACTTTATTTAGATGAAGTTAATGCAGCTGAAGCAGATGTATTGCTTAGATTAGATGAGGCATTAGATGATAGAAGACAAATTGTACTAAAGGAAGCAACAGGCGAAGTTATCAAAGCAAAAGAAAATTGGTTTGTAATAGCAACAATAAATCCATTATCACATAGTGGAACAAAAGAACTTCCACCACAAATACTAAGTAGATTTCCAGTACGAATCAGATTGGAATATCCACCAGAAGAAATAGAATTAAAGATTGTAAAAAAATATGTTTCAGGAAATTATGAATCAGAAATTATTCAAGCGATTAAACTAGCAAATACATTAAGACAGGCTGCAGCAGTTGAAGAATTATTTTATTCACCAAGTTTAAGAGAAACAATTGCATTTGGGAAATTATTAGATAAAGAAGTGTCACCAAAAGAAGCTGCTAACATTGTTTTTGGAAATGTATACACACAGTGGGGAAATATAGAGTATCAAAAAGTAAGTGACATCATTACCTCAATGTTTGGAAGTTAAATGCAATCAATCCAACTTCAAAATGATTCTTTATTAGAAATATCCACTTTTCTTATTAGACGATGGTCTGAAGTAGACAACGTCATAATTGAAATTTCAAATAAGATTGAAACGAAAACAAGATTAAAAGAAAATAAAGTAATCTTAACACCTTTAGAAAAAAGAATAGGAAATGACTTTCAAAAATATAGACAGTTTAGAACGTCATCATGGTATGAAGCAATGAAAATAAAATATTCGGAAAAAATTCTTAGTGATGATCATGCTTTTGGATTTATCCTCAATGCAATGGAAACACAAAGAGTAGAAAAATTAGGAAGGAAAATTTGGAAAGGAATGGATGAAGAAATTATTTTTAACTATTCATACATGCTTGTTGCAAGACCACAACTTCATACAGTTTATGGTAAAGCAAGAATTGTAGAGGCATTTTATCAATATTTTATGTTTGGTGCAATCAAAGGAGAAATTCAAGAAAGTCATTTTGACAAAATTAAAAAAGCAAGTACATTTGCAAAAAAAATTGTAAGTGAGTCAATAGAAAATAATCAAAAAACAAGTTGGATTGAAAAAAATGTAACACAAATAATTAAAATTTTAGAAATTGATTCACTGTTAACAATTCCAATATCAGTAGCATTTATGAAAGCAGGTATGGCGTTATCAGAAGAAGAACTACGAAAAGTATTGAAAATCATTGCAAAAAATAAAGAAGGTGATTTTGGTTCTATTGATACATCGGCAGTAGTAAAAGGAGATAATGTTTATGATGAATACAAAGTATTGATTGATGAAAATAAAAAAAATGAGAATAAAGGTCTTTCATCTGAAACAATAGGAATAGAAATTCCATCGACAAAAAATATTGATGAAACAATCATCTATGATATGAGTTTGATTAATGGATTAAAAATGAAATTTAAAGAATGGAAAACAGGTTGGAAAGAACAGCACGTAAGATCTGGAGATGAATTTGATGATGAAAATTACATTGAAGGAAATGAACCATTTTTTACAGATATTAAAAAATCAATTAAAACAAAAATTGTAATTTTATTGGATCATTCTTCAAGTATATCTTCAGATGCAATTGAATACAAAAAAGCAACAATAGCATTATGTGAAGTTTTAACATTTCTTAAAGTAAAATTTGCAGTATATGCCTTTAGTACAGAAAATAGATCAATGGTATGTTGGTCAATAAAAGAAGAAAATGTGAAATGGAATAACATCACTGCAAAAAGATTAGCACAAATAGTTGCAAACGGATCAACACCATTAGCAGAAGTTTATGCTAAAATATTTCCAACATTACAAGCAAAACAACCAGATATTTTTTTGACATTAACTGATGGAGAACCATCAGATTCCAATGCAGTAAGAAAAATGACAAAATCACTAAAAGGATTAGGAATTAACATGGTTGCTTTAGGATTAGGACCAAATACAGTAAGAGCTACCACCATAGCAAATAATCTCAAACATTTAGGATATGATAAAACTATGGCAGTAAGCAGATTAAAAGATATTCCAAATAAAGTAATCAATCTTTTAGATGCATAAATATGAGAAATTTAAAAAATAAAATAACTTGATATAAAATATAAGATATTTTATATGACCTTCTAAAAACTGGAAAATAGGAACAAATTTGGAACAAAATCAAGATAATAATATCGACAAAGTTCTCCTTGAACGCTTTGAGGAAGAAATATGGAACAAAGTACCACATTTAGAAAATAATGAAGAAGGTGCAAAGGTCATAAATGCAACACCACTAGTAGACATTACAGCCGATTTTAAAGAATGTGCTAAAAAAATTTACAATTTAGAACTTTCTAATTCAGAATTACAAGTTTATGGAAAATTAGACTCCACATTACTTACAGGTTCAATTAAAGTTAGACCAGCTGCAAACATAATTCATGATGCAATCATAACAGGAAAAATAAAAAGTGGTCAAACAGTAATTGAGGCAACATCAGGTAATTTTGGAATAGCATTAGGAATGTTATCAAAACTGGGTTTACAAGTAGTTACAATAGTTTCAAGAAAATTACAAGAAGGAGTATTTCATGAATTAAGGAATATGAATATCAAAATAATGGATTTAGAAATGGATATTTGTCCTGCACCAGGAATGGAAGGAAAAAAAGATGAATTAGTTGCAAAAGCAACAGCTGCTAACATTCGTTCACAATTAACTCAGTTAGAATTTGATCCAAATATTTTCGATAATTCAATTACTGAAATTGAATCATTATTAGCTAAACAAGATATTATCAATTTGGCAAAATTACTTTCAAAAATATACAATTGTTTTTGTCCAGAACAATATGATAATGATTTGAATGTAAATGCACATAAAACCATAACTGGAGCAGAAATTGATCAACAACTACATGAAGAAGGAAACTCACTTGAAAACTTTAACATTCTATGTACATTTGGTACAGGTGGAACTTCAGGAGGATTAAGTAGATACATTTCTGAAAAATATAATAAAAAAGGAGTTCATGTAATATTTCCACCAGGTGGACAAGATGTTGCAGGAATTAGAACTCACAATAATGCAGATGGTTTAAAATATTATCAACCAGATAAATACGCTGGAGAATATGAAGTAGATTTTGAAAAAGCAAAACCACTTCTCAAATTTTTTGTAGAGAAAGGCCATGACATTGGAGAAAGTAGTGCCCTAGAACTCTATGCAACTTTACAATTGGCTAGTGCAAATAAAGGAAGTAAATTTGTAGTAATGATTTGTGATGGAATAGAAAAATATAGAAAGAATTTGGAAAAAATTGGAAAAATTCAGCCTCCAGGACAAGTTTCACAGGAGGATGTAGCCTCAAATTCAGGCGATTATGATAAAGTTATTTGGATTCACACACAATATACTCCTCAAGAAGGAGGAATAGAATTACTTGCAAAATCTCTAGGTATTGATAAAAGTAAAATAGTTGTACCAAATGCAAGAACAGCACAACAACTATTATCAGGGCAGGGAATTCCAGATGAAATTAATAATTCAATCCAAGAATCAAAAGGAAAAGCTCTAATGGTTTGTATGGCTGGAAGAACATCACTAATGGCTGCCAATGTATTAGCAGAAAAAGGAATAATAACAGACAGTCTAATTGGAGGGATAACAGAACTTCCTGAAGCAAGAAACAGTCAACTCTCAGAGATAGTCAAACAAGCTTCACAGTTTTAAGGTATATCAAATTTTTATTATTATAATAATTATGAAATGTCTTTCAATTTGTCAACCATTTGCAGAATTAATTATTCAAAATAAAAAAACAATAGAATTAAGAACATGGAATACAAAAATACGTGGAGAATTTTTAATACATGCTCCAATCAAAATTAGAAAAGAAGATTATAAAAAATTGAAAATTAAAGAAAAATTAACAACAGGTGCAATCATAGGCAAAGTAGAACTTTATGATGTAAAAAAATATGAATCATTAAAAGAAATTCAAATAGATAAAAAGAAACATCATGCATCAATTAAATCTCAAGAAAAAAGATTTGGGTTTATTTTAAAAAATGCTAAACCATTCAGAGTTCCCATTCCATGGAAAGGTCAACTAGGATTTTTTGATGTTAATTTACCTAAGATAAAAATTAAAGATAACAAAATAGTGTCGGATATGATTGAAGAAGAATTTAGTTATCAATGGGTTGGGCATCATTAAAAAATAAAAAGTTCAAAAAATCATTGCTAGTATATATAAGGAAATACATAAACTTCCTCGCATGCCACAAACAAAACCAATTGTAAGTATAGTCAACGTGGTCTCATCAGCATCAATAGATCAAAAAATGGATCTAATTAAAATTGAAAAAAAATTTCCAGAGACAGAATATAATCCAGAACAATTTCCAGGATTAGTTTTTAGATTAACCAATCCAAAAACAGCAACATTAATTTTTAGAACGGGTAAAATGGTATGTACAGGTGCTAAATCTGAAGAATTATCAATTACTGCAGTAAACATGGTAGTTCAAAAATTAAGAAAAGCCAAAATAAATATAAAAAAAGATGCAATTATTTCAATACAAAATATTGTTTCATCTATTAATTTAGGTGGAAAAATTCATTTAGAAAAAGCTGCAAAAACATTACCAAGAAGTTTGTATGAACCAGAACAATTTCCAGGCCTCATACACAGAATGATAGATCCAAAAACAGTAATTTTACTTTTTGCATCAGGAAAATTGGTATGTACAGGTGCTAAAAAAGAAACAGAAGTCTATAGATCAGTTCATAATTTACATGCAATATTAGAAGAAAAAAATCTAATAATTTATGATCAATAATAGGAATAAAAATTGACTAATAATAAATTTGAAGAAGAAAAAAGGAAGTTAACTCCAGAAACAGGGTTTAATCTAGTTGGAATTGATTATTTTGGAGATATAGAAAATCAATTATATTTAATTGAACATTTTGAAATGTATCAAGATGCATTAAATGCAAAAAAAGATAGAAAAAATCAAGAAGAATATTTTGTTTTATATAAAGATCAGAATAATGAATTTTTTTGTAGATGAATTAGAAAAAGTACATAACTTTACTAAAATTCACAAAAGATCTTATCATTAATTAAAAAATTTGTAAGTACATGATTGATGAAACAGTGAATCTAATTGATACATTATACGAAAAAAAAAATTCAAATCAAATACAAAATACATCTGAAAAAAATATACGTAAAAGCTCAAAAGCAAAATATCAAATTTTTGATGAGTCAGAATTCACGCGTGGAAGAGAGGTATTAGGAGACATTATTGTACATGGAATGGTAGCCTCAGGGGGGACAGATATTGATTGGCTTATTGAACATAAAGGAAGTTTCATAATTTTAGAATTCAAAGGATTTCATAATGATAAAATCAACATTGCACAAGGACAAATGATAGCATATGAAAAATTATATGAAAAATTAAATCAAGCAACAAAATGTTATTTGTATATTGTAGGATGTGATGATATTGACTTTTCAAATCCAGATTCATCCATATGGATTTTTGAAATGAGTCAATGGAGAAATAACATAATTCCAAAAAATACTACAGACATTTATGATAAAAAATCAAATAAACAAAACAAATTCATTGTTTATCGTGAATATATGGAAGAAGTGAATGTAGAAAAATTAAGAGATTTAATAGATTCACATTGGAAAGAATTTGAATAATTATGAAGTGAATGAAAATTTAATTGATTTAATTTCAGAACCACTATCTACTATGACTGTATATGTTCCAGAATTTTCCCAACCAGAACCTCCAGCTATAGCTAATGTAGAATACATTCCATTATTTTTTATAGAAAGTTGTTCTGCCCATACAAGATTATTTTCTTCATTTTTAATTGATAAATTTACAATTTCAGAATTATTACACGTGCCACTAATTGATATAATATCTTTATAGGAGTATGAAGACAAATCAGTTTGAATTGTTAATTGTAACTGAATCTCAGATTTAGGATCAGATGTAAAAGAATCAGAATTACTAGAAAATGCAATAGCAGCTACAATAATAATTACCAAAGCAATACCACCAAATCCGAAAATTAATTTTGAATTTTTTAAACCAGGGCTACGAGAAACTGGTGATTGTAAGGTTTGATTTTGGATGGAAGATTCAATCTCAGGGTCTATTGAAGAAGGAATCTCACTTTTTCTACCCAAATATTGCTCGGCTAGTTTTTGAACATAATTTCTCTCATAATTACTAATTACTTCGTTATTTTTACACGCTCTAGCAATTTGCTTTAAAATTCGATCATCACCAAAATCACCTTCTAAAAGAGAAGTTACATCATCTAGTAATGAATTAGTCATGTTAATTTTTCCACATATTCATTATTTATGAATAGCTTGTTTAAGATTTCGAATGATTTCTATACAAATAACAAAATAATTCTAAATTTGGAAAATATATTAAATTAATTAGAATATGTTTTTTGGGCCTGTATAATTACAGTTCTAATGTAATCCTTAGCAGTAGAATCAGTTACACCCATTTGTTTTGCTTTACGATAAATTTCATTTTCCTGAGGATTAAGTAAATAACATTTTAGGAGATAATTTAGTCGATGAGACCTTTTTTCATCACTTTTCATAATTATGCTTTTTTTCTACATTAAAAAGAAAAGAGGATAATAAAATAACCAATAAAGAATTAAGAATTTAAAATGATCTGCTGAGAGGCTACAACTCCTCTCAGGTCGTTATCCTTTTGGAGGACATGTTTTTGAAGGGATACTTCTTATTACAAAATTAGTATAAAAAGGGATGAAAAATCATTGCTGCCCATCAATTCCCATCAAGGTTAAAGTTGAGCGGATTTTGACAATTTTTCTAATCTTCCAAGTAATGGTTTCACGTAATGCTTCAACTAAACTTAATTCAACTTTAGCTAGTATATCATAAGCACCAAAAGTACCATGTACTTCAACAACACCTTCAATTAGTTTAAGTTCTGAAATAACTGCTTCCTCAGCACCAAGTTCACAATTGATAAGAACATATGCTGTAGCCAATTAGAACTGAACTCCCATCATGATGTAACTATACTTGATTAAAATATATAAGAATAATGTAAAATTTTTAAAAATATAATTTAAAAATAATTAAAATTATAAACAAATGTTAAGTTCAAAATACAATATAATAAATTTTTAAGAAGACAAATATGCATTTGTCATAATTTTTTCCAATTCTTCAATGTTTGTAGCAAGCGTAATTTTAGAACGTATTTTTGAACCGCCTTTCATACCTTTGGTAAAACGCATTGCTTGACCCTTAAGATTTGCAAATTTTATTTTATAATTATCAGTTAAATGTAGATAATCAAAAAAAGAATCTAATCGATCTTTAAAAGAATATTCCTGATAACTATTAGTTTTAAGATAGTCATTAATTTGTTCAAATAAAAATGGATTACCCATAGCACCACGACCGATCATAACATAATCACAATTAGTTTCATCTATCATTTTTTTAGCATCCTCAGGAGTAGTGATATCACCATTTCCAACAATTGGTATTCCTGAAATTTCCTTAAGTTCCTTAATTAATTTCCAATCAGCATTACCAGAATATCCCTGATTAACAGTACGTGGATGAAATGTAATCATTTCAATACCTTCATCTTCAGCAATTTCTGCAATATCTCTAAATAAAAAACGACTTGCATCAGTTACACCTGAACGAATTTTTAAAGTCACAGGTTTTTTTACAGTATTTACAAGAGTTCTGAATATTTGTTCTGTCAGATTGGATTGTTGTAATAGTGCACCTCCAGCCATTTGTTGTGTAATATGAGGTGCAGGACAACCCATATTGTAATCAATTATATCAAAATATGGTTCAACAATTTTTGCAGCTTTTTCCAATGCAACTAAATCAGAACCAAATAATTGAATAGAAAGAGGACGTTCTTGATCAGAGAACTCAATAAATTCTTGAATAGTTTTCATATGATCTTTAAGTTGTTTTTCTTTTGCAATAATACTATGAATATTAGTAAATTCAGTAACTACTAACCCTGCACCCATTTTTTTACATTGTAATCGTAGAGCAGGATCACTTACTCCAGCCATTGGAGCTAAAAATGCTCTACTAGAAAATATTGGAAGCATAACCTATTTGAAATTTTATAGATATTAATTATTTTAGAATAAGATTAAATTAAAAATAATCAAGGTAATGAATCTGGGCAACCGTCTAGATCATTATATTTATTCCAGGTTTCAGGTTCAGAAGGACATGAATCAAATTCATCTATGTATCCATCATTATCTGAATCAGTTATTGGTACAATAGTGGATTCTGCACCAATTACATCAGGGCAACCGTCTAGATCTGCAAATCCATTGTAATTTTCAGATTCATCAAGACATTGATCCCACCTATCATCAACACCGTCATTATCATTGTCAGGTAATTGGTATTTTGTAGTAGCGAAAGAATTATCATCATAAATAATATCTGGACAACCGTCTGTATCTTGGAATTGGTTGTAAGTTTCTTGTTGATATTTACAATCATCTAATGAATCAATTACTCCATCAAAATCAGCATCAGATAAAGAACTAACAGGAATTTGATCTGGACAGCCATCAGTGTCAAAATAACCATTATACCTTTCAGCAATATTTGGACATAGATCCATATTATCAGCAATCATGTCATCATCAGTGTCAACAAAAGAAGGAGTACCAGGAATTGAAATTCCAACTACATCAGGGCAACCGTCTGTATCTGCAAATCCATTGTAATTTTCAGATTCATCAAGACATTGATCCCACCTATCATCAACACCGTCATTATCATTGTCAGGTAATTGGTATGAAAATAACTCATTAACCTCTACAAAATCAGGGCAACCGTCTGTATCTTGGAAATTATTATAAGTTTCAGATACATTAGGACATAAATCTACTGCATTAGAAATTCCATCTTGATCTGAATCACTTGCAACGGGATCATCAGGGCAACCGTCTTCATCTAAAAAGTGATTATAATTTTCAGCAACATTTGGACACAAATCTAAATTATCTACAATTCCATCATCATCAGAATCTGCGGTGTATGTTTGGAAATAAAGTAAATCAGGGCAACCGTCTTCATCTTCAAAGTTATTGTAAGTCTCTACTGCATATTTACAATTATCATAAACATCTAAAATCCCATCATAATCAGAATCAGTTTGTGAAATAAAATCAGGGCAACCGTCTTCATCTTCAAAGTTATTGTAAGTTTCAGGTAATGTTAAACAACTATCAACACTATCAAATATACCATCATTGTCTGAATCATAAATAACGCTTGCTTCAGTGATTGTTTCATCAGGACAACCGTCTTCATCTTCAAAGTTATTGTAAGTCTCTAGTTCAAATTTACAGTTATCAACATCATCAAAGATACCATCATTGTCTGAATCATAATATTTAGAAAATTCAGGACAACCGTCTTCATCTTCAAAGTTATTGTAAGTTTCAGGTAATGTTAAACAACTATCAACACTATCAATAATCCCATCAGAATCAAAATCATTCATTAAATTATTTTTAAATAAATCAGTAGAAGGGGTATCAGGACAACCGTCTTCATCTTGATAATTATTGTAAGTTTCTTTTTCATATACACAAAAATCAACAGTATCTCGAATATTATCAAAATCAGAATCAAGAGATTCTACATAAGGGGATACATCAGGGCAACCGTCTTCATCTTCAAAGTTATTGTATCGTTCACGCTCATTAATACAATTATCATCAATATCTAAAATCCCATCATAATCAGAATCAGGATTTATTACTTCATCAGGGCAACCATCATAATCTGCAAATCCATTCCAAGTTTCAAGAGTATCAGGACATAAATCTAAAAAGTCTTGAACACCATCAGAATCAGAATCTATTGCAAGCGTATCAGGACAACCGTCTTCATCTTCAAAGTTGTTATAATTCTCAGAAGCTAATGGACAATGATCTTCTAAATCAGGAATAGCATCAGAGTCTTGATCAAAAATTAATTCAGTAGAATTATCATCAGGACAACCGTCTTCATCTTGAAAACCATTATAAGTTTCCTGAAGTGTAATGCATTGATCCACATCATCAGGAATAGCATCAAAATCAGTATCCAACCATGTTGCATTTTTAGAAGGACAGCCATCAATATCACCAAAATAATCTTCCTGAAGACGAGGACAACTATCAATACTATCTAAAACCCCATCATTATCAATATCAGATGCAGCCAAGATAGGAGAAATAGAAATACTTAGTGTAGAACTAAGCAAGAACAAAAATACAATAGCATATTTGACTTTCAATTTATGATTATTATCAACAATTCCAGTTATTAAATTACACTTTAAGTTGAAAAATGTACTATTTTTTACTATAAATACATCTAAATGAATTTAAGTAAATCAAATCAAAGTTCAATGCATGAGTTGTTCTGGAGAAATTGTAGATAATGACGATGAAAATCTTATTCAAATTAAACCATCCATAGTTGCTCAACTTAAAAAAGCAAAGTACGGAGTAGCAGATCATTCAACGGTTGAATTATGTCACTGGACCAAAAAATCATTCAAACATGAAGGAAGTTGCTATAAACACAAATTTTATGGAATTTCAACTCATCAATGTATGGAATTTTCACCAGCTGGAATGCATTGTGAAAATCGTTGTGTATATTGTTGGAGACCAATGGAATTTTATGATTCAATGAAGATGGAACCAGAACAAATTGCAGAACCTGAACAAATTTTAACAAAATTGATGACTGAAAGAAAAAAATTAATCGATGGGTTTTATGGGGATTCCAGAAACGATAAACAAAGATTAGATGAATCATTATTACCTGCTCATTATGCAATTTCACTTTCTGGTGAACCAACAATGTATCCAAAATTACCAGAATTAATTAAATATCTAAAATCACTTGAAGCAACAAAATCAATTTTCCTTGTAACAAATGGACAAGAACCAGATATGATTCAAAAATTACAAAATGAAGATGCACTACCAACACAATTGTATTTATCAACTAATGCTGCAGATTATGAATCATTTATAAAAATAAACAAACCAAAATACGATGATTCATGGGAAAGATGGAATCAAACACTGGATATGTTAAAAAATTTAGATACACGAACAGTTTTGAGAATTACATTAATTAGAAATTATAATGATCAGAAAGATATGATACCTGCATTTGCAGACATGTTTAGAAAAGCAAGTCCACATTTTATTGAAATTAAATCATACATGCACATTGGACGTTCAACTAATAGACTTGAACATGAAAATATGCTAGAGATGCATGAAGTAAAAAAATTCAGTGAGCAAATAGCAAAACAAAGTAAAATATTTTCAATTATGGATGAAAGTCTTGTTTCAAGAATATCAATTTTACAAAATAACGAACGATTTATTGATCGTTGGATTCCTACTTATGCAAATACCAATTAGAAAATTTTTTTAGTGCTTTATATCTATGTGAAATAATATTTTTCTCATCTAATTGAGCAAAAGTTTTCTGCATATTTTTTGGAATAAAAATTGGATCATATCCCCAACCTTTTCCCTTTTGAGATTTAGATATAGTTCCATCTAATTTTCCTTCAAAAGATTCTAAATTGTCTTTATCACAATATGTAATAATTGAAACAAATTTTGCACCTCTATTTTGCTTCAATAAATTAAGAATCCCTTTATTTCCAATAGTTTTTTGAACATAAGAAGAATAAGGGCCTGGAAATCCACCTAGTGAATCAATAAAAATACCATCATCTTCAACAATCAAAGGTTTTTTACATTTTGAAAATGCATCCTGTGCTTTTTTGATTGCTATTTGTTTAATAGAATTTGATTGAATTTCTTCTAAATTTAATTTAAAAAATTGAATCTTTACTTCAAAAGAATTTAAAATTTTTTTAGCCTCTCTGAATTTATGAATATTTGAGGATACAAAGAGTAGATCAGACAACTTGTGCATACCTACCACGACTTTCAATATCTAAAACTAATTTTACTATTTTAGTCTGATAAGTAATTCCAACTATAGATTTGTATCCTACTAGAAAATTTTTCCAAGAAGATTCCATAATTTTTGCATGTGCACTGTTAAGAATTTCTTTAATTAATCGTAAATCAACTGCATGATCTTCAGGTTTAATTGTATTTTGAGAAAGTCCAAAATCAATCATGTAAATATTATTTTTGAATAAAATGAAATTGGATGTTGTTAAATCTCCATGCATCACTCCATTTTTATGTAAAAGTCCAACTAACTTACCAATTTCTCTAGATACTTCAACAATTTTTGACTCAGATAAATCATGTACAGACTTTCCAGGAATTTCTTGCATTACAATCATACTTTTTTCTAAATTAACAAAATAAACAAGAGGTGAAGGAATCCCAAAAGATTTTACTTGAGAAAGTATTTGTGATTCTTTAATTGTACGTTGTTTACGTATTTTTGAATCAAGTAAAGAATTCCTATAATTTTTAATTTTTCTAATTTTAAAAATAGATTTAGAATTATTCCACATACCTGTGTAGATATCAGCCTCAGCACCTTTTTTTATTAATTTCACTAACATTATATCCAAAAGAATTCAATAAAAGTTAATCATGGAAGAGGGTGAAAAAAGAATAAAACAAGAAGATTGTAATGAGGATAACTTAGGTCCAGGGATTTTAACATTAACAAATAAGAGATTAGCATTTGATAAAACAAAATCAAGAATAATGGATTTTACAAAACGTATGGGTGAAACTGTACTTGATGTTCCATTAGAAAATGTAATTAAAACATGGAAAGAAGGATTATTCATAAAAAAAGTATGTTTTACAACAAAAATAAAGGATAACGAACAGACATACAAATTTGGAGTTTTTAATACAAAAGGTTGGTTAAAAAGTATAGAGCAAACAATACAACAAAAAGATTCTCAATAATCAACTACCACTGAATCTAATCTCCAAGATTGAGTCACAAATGTATCTTTTAATGAAACACCTTCCTTAACTTGTGATTCTAAAAGTCCAGTCCAACATATTTGACTACCACAATCACCAGCATATTTTAGTGGTACAACAAAAAATTTACAACCATGTCTTTTGCATACATCCTTTAACATTTCAGACAATCTTTTGTTAGCTGCAACACCACCTACAATCATTAATTCTTTTTTAGATGTAAAGGATAATGCACGTTCTACAGTTTCACTAATCATTGCAAAAGCAGTTTCTTGAAGAGAATAACAAGCATCAACTTTACTTTTTTCAGAAATTGGTTTTGTTGCAGATAGTAATCCAGAAAATGATACGTCATTACCTTTAACAGAATATGGTAATGAAACATAATTTGTAGAAGTTGATGCTAATTCTTCAATATTTTTTCCACAAGGAGATGCAAAACCAATTGATCTACCAAATTGATCAAGTAATTGACCTAATGTAATATCTAATGTTTCACCAAAAACTCTCCACTGTTTATCAAGAAAAGACAAAAGCATTGTATGTCCACCAGAAACTAAAAGGACTAAAGGATCACTTGAACCAGTAAGTAATTTTCCTAATTCAATATGACCAATTGCATGATTTACAGGATAAATTGGAATTTTATAAAATGAAGATAAAGATCTTGCAACAACAGCACCAACACGTAAACAAGGACCTAATCCAGGTCCAGCAGCATATGAAATAAGATCTAAATCTTGAACAGATACATTAGCTTCTTTAAGACATTCAAATAATACAGATGAACTATTTTCAATATGATGACGAGATGCTTCTCTAGGATGAATGCCTTCACCAGCCTCAGGTCGATAAATTTTTCTTACATCAGAAAGAATTTTACCTTTTTTACCTTTTTTTTCAATTATAGCACAAGAAAATGTATGTGCAGTACTTTCAATTCCTAAACCAAGCATATTATCCTCTGCTTAATGTAGATACAATTTTGATCACGTCACCATGTTTTAATTTTTGATCACCGCTAATTCTTTGTTTAGTTTTACAGTCTATTGCATGCAAAAAGCCTTTTGCAATATCAGCATGGATTAAACTTGCCAAATCTTTAGCCGTAGAGTCTTGTGGAAGTAATTTTGTATCAGGAAAAACTACACCTTCCTTATTAGTAAATTTAGATTCATCTTCTACAGGATAGACAACAATTAGATTTAAGGAATCAAATACTGCACTATTTAGAATTTTTTGAATTCCAGTTGATGTGATTTTAGAAAAAATTGTATTAACTAGATCAAGTGCTTTTTGTTGTGGAACAGGAATTTCTTTCTCCTCATTTATTTTAAATCCATTATCGCCAGAAGTATAATTAATTATACCAGCTTTTGTAGCTTTTCGTAATAATAATTCTGTTTCAGCACTACAAGGAACTACCGTGTCGGTAATTTTTTTAAGAATATCAAGGTCTTGACAAAGATCTGCTTTGTTTGCAGCAATAATCATTGGTTTAGTATTTTGTCTTAATTCTTTAACAAAATTTTCTATATCAGAATCATTCCATTCCTTTGGATTTCTACTAATAAGACCTTGTTTTTGTAATATTGTTTGTACTTGATAATCTTTAATTCCTAATCCACTGAATCTTTTTGCAATGCCATCAGTAAGTTTTGCTCGTTTTTGATCTATTTCACGAGTTATCTTATCCCATTCTCTTTTAAGGATATCAATAAACCATTGATCAAATTCATCTTGTACAAATGCAATATCTTCTAAAGGATCATGGGTTCCAACAGGTATTGGTTGACCCTGAATATCAGTAGTACCTGCAATATCAACAATATGAATTAAAATTTCAGCTTGTCTTGCATCATCAAGGAATTGATTACCTAATCCTTTTCCTTCATGTGCACCTGGAACTAAACCAGCGACATCAATTAATTTTACTGGAATTAATCTAGTACCAGTAATACATAATGGATTTTCATGTTTAAGATCAAAGTGTTTACAAGCACAATCAGATTGTACATAAGCAACACCAACATTTGGTTCAATTGTTGTAAATGGAAAGTTACCAGAAGCTACAGTTGTTTCAGTTGCAGCAGAAAAAAATGTCGATTTTCCAACATTTGCTTTTCCAATTAATCCAATTTGCAATACCCCCAAAAATGTAATTCTACTTATTAGTATTGCAGAAATCGTTTAATCTAGTTCTAATGATTTAGTATTATGTCAATAGTAATCACTGGAAATCCAGGCGTTGGTAAACATACAATTACAAAAAAAATTTCAGAAATACTGAATTTTCCAATAATTGATATCAATATTGTTGCAAAAGATTTAGAGTTATTTGAAAAAAATGAAAATACAAATGATGTAGATACTCAAAACCTTACAAAAATTCTTCGAGAAAGAAAATTAAATGAAAAAATAATTGTAGGTCATTTAGCACCATATGTTTTAGAAAAAAATCAAGTCAAAATAATCATAATATTAAGAAGAAATCCCTATGAATTAGAATCAGTGTATAAAGAAAGAAATTATTCAGAAATTAAAATTAAAGAAAATACAGGTAGTGAGATATTAGGAATTATTACTCATGACACAATTGAAAAATTTGAAGAAAAAGCATTTCAGATAGATGTTAGTGAAAAAAATATTCAACAGGTAGTTGAAAAAGTATTAGAAATTATTTCTAAAAAAGAAGGCAATGAAGAAGTAGATTGGTTAAGTTTAGTAACAGAAAATAATGATTTAGAAAAATTTTTTACTCATTGATTAAATAACACCTACAATTTTCTCTAATTACTTGTTTGAAATTTCTAAAACGGATCTAGCAGGAAGAATAGGAACCATGTATACAAATCATGGTAAAATAGAGACACCTGCATTTGTTCCTGTAATTCATCCCGTTAAACAAACAATACCATCAAAAAAAATTAAAGAAATTGGTTTTGATGTTGTTATTACAAATGCATACATTACAAAAAATAATTATGGTGATGAAGCAGTAAAAAAAGGAATTCACAAAATAATAAATTATGATAAATCAATCATGACAGATTCTGGAGGATATCAGGTGTTGGAGTATGGAGACCTAGAAGTATTACCACCAGATATGGCAAATTTTGAAACAGGAATATTAACAGATTTTGCAATTCCATTAGACAAACCAACAGGTTATGGATTACCAATTAAAAAAGCTGAAGCATATGTAAAACACACGCTCATAGTTTGTAAACAAACTCTTGATGATAGTAAAGATAATGGACAGATTTGGATTGGTCCAATTCAAGGAGGAGAACATTTTGATCTTGTAGCAAAATCAACAAAAGCATTAATCGATATGGGTTTTCAGATGTTAGCCTTAGGAAGTCCAGTTGAATTTATGGAATCATATGAATATAGATTATTAGCAGAAATGATTGTAGCTGCAAAAAAACAAATGCCAGAATCAGTACCACTACATCTTTTTGGAGCAGGTCATCCGCTTACAATACCATTTGCAATAGCATTAGGATGTGATACATTTGATTCAGCTTCATACATGCTGTATGCTAAAAAATTAAGATACATTACAGATGATGGAACACGGTATTTGTCAGATATCGAAATATTCCCATGTAATTGTGAAATATGTTCTAAATATACTCCTGATGAATTCCGTCAATTAGAAAATACATTGAAAATAAATGAATTAGCAATTCACAATTTGTATGCAATTAAACTAGAAGTAGACAAAGTGAAACAGGCAATTCATGAAGGAAGACTATGGGAATATGTCATAAAAAAGGCAAGAGCACATCCAAAATTATTTGAAATGATTGAAGTGATGACTGAAAATTATGAATTTTTAGGTTTAGGTACACCAAAATTCAAAGAAAAAGCAATTTTTCTATACAATAAAGAGGATCAATATCGTCCAGAAGTTCAATCATTTCATAAAATAGTTAGAAAATTCAAATCAAAGAAAAAAAAATTAATCATCATCAAAGAATCAAATACAAAACCAGGATATCTTTCTCAAGAATATAAGAGACTCAAAAAGAAACTAAAAGATTTTGAAGCATTTCAAGTATGTCAATATAATCCACATTTAGGATTAATTCCAATTGAAATTTCAGATATATTTCCTGCAGCACATCATGAAACTTCTAGAATTAATTATAATCCAAAAGAATTTGTGATATTTGAAAAAACATGGGAAAATTTCTTTAAGAAAAATAAATTTTTAGAAATTCATTATAATAAAGAAGATGAATTTTTAAGATATTTTGTAAAAACATTACCAAAAGAAATTAAGAAAAAATCATTCGGGTAAAAAAATTACTTTAACAAATAAAAATAAAAAGAATGTGCTAAAAGATTCAGCCTTATAGTGCTGCGTCTTCTGCCCAACCTTTGATGAAGATACCGTTTTTGTGAAGAGGTACTGGTTGTCCAGCGGTATAATTCATTGGTCTCATCCAAAAGATTGATTTTGTTGGGCATACACCTATGCATGCACCATCAGAAATACATCTTTCTGGATAGAAAACGAATGCTTTACCTCTTTTCCAGCCTTCAACAGGTTTTACTCTAAGGACATCAGGACCAAGTGTTGTACAGATTTCTACACATAGTGCACATCCGATACATCTTTGTTCATCAATGTCTGGAAGTATTGCTATTGGCATTATGAAAATAAAATATCAATGTCACTATTTAAACCATGATTGAATATCATAACTCTGTTATGAAAATGATCGAAGAAAAAATATGCGCAAAAGGTATAACTAAAAAATTTAAAAATAAAAAGTTAACGCGATGTCTGTACGTTTATTTTCTCATTGCATCAATTTGGCCAGAGGTTACCCAGTCGAGTAATTCTGCTGATGATGGGTTAAGTTCTGCTTTCTTATTCATAAGATTGTTAACCCAAATCCAGTTGATCTGGTTTAGAAGTACTTTATTTCCTTCGTCACCTGCACGAGTTTTTGCTACGACAGCTTGGTCTTGTTCAGCTATCCATTGATCATAGGTTCTTCCCATGAGGATCCAATCTTAGCTGTCACTAATTAAAGCTTTTGTCGATTATATACTAGAGATAATGATCGAATGTATCTAAAAAAGGTTTTAAGGTCGTTGAAAATGCATGTAATCCTTGGATGTTCAAGTATTAGGTGCTGCAAACGAAGTAGGTCGATCAGGGTTTTTAGTCAATTGTAATGGTACAAAATTACTATTAGATTATGGAGTGATGTTTGGAAGAAGAGGCTCACCTCCACAATATCCTCTACATGTAAAGCCTAAAGATTTGGATGCAATTATAATTACTCATGCACATTTAGATCATTCAGGAAATGTTCCATCATTATTTGTAAGTGGTAATACAGATGTATATGCCACCCCACCAACATTTGATCTTTCAAAATTATTAATCAATGATATGTTAAAAATTGAAAAAAATTCACATCCATTTGACTTACCAGAATTAAACAATATGATGAAAAATGCAAAAGAAATTGGATTTAAAGAAAAAGTAACTAAAGGTAATGCAACTTTTGAATTTAGAGAATCCGGACATGTGATTGGTGGAAGTACTGTTTTAGTAGAATCAGAAAAGAAAAAATTATTCTACACAGGCGATATCAAAACAAATGGGTCAAGAATGTTACGAGAAATGGATACAGATATTGGAGAAATAGATTTACTAATTACTGAAAGTACGTATGCTAAAACAGAACAAATTCCTAGAAAAACATCAGAAGAACAATTAATAGAATTTGCAAACGAAGTAATGGATAGAAAAGGAATTTTATTTATTCCATCATTCTCAGTTGAACGATCTCAAGAAATGGCTTGTATTTTACGAAGTGCAAACTTCAAACACAAAATCATAATGGATGGAATGGCACTAAAAGTTAATGAAATAATGTTTAAACATCCAGAATATCTTAGAGATCCTAAAATTTTTGCAGAGGCAATTAAAAGTTCAACTGCAATTAGAGAACATGCAGAAAGAAAACGTGCAATGGGAGAACCATGTGTTGTAATATCACCAGCTGGAATGTTAGTTGGAGGTAATGCAGTATATTACTTACAACAATTATCATTTGATAGTAAAAATGGAATTGCTTTAGTTTCTTACCAAGGTGAAGGCACACCAGGTAAAAAACTACTAGATACAGGAAAAGTATCAACTAGAGGTAATGATCTTACGGTAAAAGCAGAAGTTAAACAATTCCAATTTTCAGGACATGCAGATAAAAAAGAATTATTTTCAATGATTAAGACTATCAAAGGGAATCCAAAAGTATGGGCTGTTCACGGGGATTCTGAATCATGTCAAATATTTGCTAAAGAAATTCATGAACAATTTGGTTTAGAGACATATGCACCTATGGTTAATGATAAAATAACTATCTAAGATGAATGATAGATTTTCAATAAATATAGATAATTCAATAAATAGTGGTCAAGTTTTTCTTTGGGAAAAAAATGGATTGGATTGGTATGGAGTAAATGGTCAAGATATATTAAAAATAAACAAAAATGGAACAATCAAATCAATTCTAAATTCAAAAACAGATTTTTTTAGAAAAAATGACAATATGCAAGAAATTATCAAATCAATTTCAAAAGATAAAACAGTAAAAAAATCTGTAAAACAATATGAAGGGTTAAGAATATTCAAACAAGATCCATTTCAGTGTATGATTTCATTCATTATTTCATCAAATTCAAATATTCAAAAAATCAAGAATAGTTTAGAAAAAATATCTAAAAAATTTGGAACAAAAGTAAAAATACAAAATAAAGAATTTTTTTTATTTCCTGAACCAGAAAAACTTGCAAAAGCTTCAATCAAAGAAATTAAAAAATGTGGAGTGGGATATAGGGCCTCATTCATCAAACAAGCATCGAAAATGATTGTTTTACAAAAAATTAATTTTGAATACTTAGAAAAATGTGATTATCAAAAAGCAAAAAAAAATATTCGTTTAATTCCAGGCGTAGGAAATAAAGTGGCAGATTGTATATTATTATTTTCATTAAACAAATTAGAAGCATTTCCATTAGATACATGGATGATTAAAATTTTAGAAAAATATTATTCAAATGAATTTAAAATAGAAACAAAAACAATTACAGAAAAACAGTATCAAGTACTTCATGAAAAAATTGTAAATTATTTTGGTCCATATTGTGGATATGCTCAACAATTCTTATTCAAAATGGAAAGAGAAAGTCATAACAAAAAATGGCTGTAAACCCTTAAAATGTCAATTAATTGGTAGGTTTCTGGGCCTATAGCTCAGCATGGATAGAGTGTTGGACTTCTAATCCAATGGTCAAGGGATCGAAGCCCTTTGGGCCCACTTAACAAATTATTTATTCACAACCATAAGAAGTTCCACATGGGAGATTTAGAATTTAAACTAAATTCAACTGATATTCATCAAAATTCTGAAATTATTGGAATAATTAATGTATCATATCCAGGAAGATATGATGGAGTAGTAGTAAATACAACAATTTTAGATTCAAATGAGCACATTATCTACAAATCATATAATGAAAAAAAGATCTCACAGCATGTTTCAAGATTATTTATCAATAAAGATACAATGCCTGAAAATAAAGCAAAATTTACAGCATTAATTGAATTTGAAGCAAATCAAGAATATGAAGTAAAATTTAGAGTATCAATAATTGAACAACATAAAGAAATTGAAAGTAAAATAATTTTTGCAAAATATTCTAACTAAAATCTACTTTTCTCAACAGTTAATGATCCTGTCATCCATGGGTGAGGATCACAGTGATAATGTAATTCTTGAGGTTCAGTAAATATGAATTCATAAGAATCACCAGGCATTACAACTCCAGTAGAACCAAACTCACCACTGTATGAATCCATATGTCTATGATCCGCTGTAACAGTATGTGGGGTTACATCATCATTCATCCAAATAACGTGATTATCTATTGTTAGAGTTATCGTTGGTTTATTTGGAACATAACTAGGATTTCCTTCAGTTGCTGCACCTTCAGCAATACTAATTAGAAAATTTTCAGTGGGTTCCAAAATATGTATGTCAACAGATGGTTTTTCTAAAGATTCAGGTAAATAAAATGAAGTATAAAATAAGATTGAAGCTCCCATACCAATAATTAATGCAATTACACCAATTCCATATGCATGACTTGATGTGGTGGTACTCATAATTTTTGTAAATCTTCCAAGTTCTTATAAAGCTTGTTTAGAATTTTTTGCATCAAGGTTTTGTAAGATCTTGAGAATCTAAATTAGGATTATTATTAGTTCCAATATCCAAATCAGCTTTAGTTGTTGGCGTTGGAACTGTAGGTGTTAATTCTTTAGGTTTTTCTTCAGTGCCATCATCTGAAAGTTTAGATGCGTCATTAGTTGAATCTGCAGTAATTTCTGGAGTTACTTCGGATTCAGGTAGTTCTGGAAAATCTTCTACAATTCTTACAGGTGCTGGTGGTGGAGCATTCTTTTGTTGACTTAATGCATATCTGTAGATATGGAAAAATGCTGCAAATACCAACAAAATAATTCCAATTAGGAATAATGAAATATTCTTCATTCCAGTTAAAGCTGCATTGTATGCTGCAATATTGAGGAATACTTGGAATGCTAAGAGTGCAACAAGTAACCAATTTATCCATTTATCAGAAAGATTGATGGTTGCTACTTTTTGTGGACCTGTATTTTTTGCAAGTTTTGATTTTCTTTCAGCTTCATTAGCAAGTTTAATCATCATATATGTAAATCCAAATCCTAATGGAACTAACAAAATCATTGTTGCATAGAAGAATAACGGATCAATAACCAGACGTTCTACTAATGGGATTGATACATCAGGAGAAATATAGAATCCCCAATAAGTCGTAACCATAATTTGTGCAAGACTAGTTATACCAAATGCAGTAACCATGGGTCTATCTCTCCATGAGAATTTCTTGTATCTATCAAGGAAGGGTATCAAGACAAGAGATATGATAAACACTAATGGCCACAGTAATCCTGTAACAAACTTGTCATACTGTGTTCTCATAAAAGCGTAAATTCCAGTAAGGTACCATTCTGGGACTGTCACACCAGGCGGTACTGTGGGTTCAAACTTGAATCCCATATCAATTGGGAAAACACCACCAGTGATCAAAATAGCACCACCAATTGCCATAACCATTGGAACATCAAAGACTAAGAATCTTGGGAAGTGTACTGCCATTAATCCAAGCATGACAATAGGTAACAAGAACACATGTTGTGCATAAAATCTTAAAACAAAATCTGAAAATCCACTACCCAGCGCCGCATCTCTAATTGTTGGTCCCACAACAGGAATAGATGTTGTCAACGATGCTGCAATACTAATCGCAAGTTCCGCTCTTTCACTAAAGATTACATCATAACCAGTAAAGGCTTCAAGGATTGTAACAACACCAAGAATTACACCAGTCATCCATAAAATTTCATTTCTAATTTTGTATCTTCCACTAAAGTATTGATAATACATGTGAAGTACTGCAAGTAAAACCATTGCATTAGAACCATGATAGTGAATATTTCTTATATGAAAACCAAATGGCACATCATCGTTAATGAATTCAACACTATCCCATGCTCTATCCAAAATAGGTTGGTAGTAAAACATCAATAGAGCTCCTGAAACTCCAAGAATGATAAATATAGTAAACGTTAACATTCCCAAAAATCCAAACGGACTTACAAATCTTGCAGGGAAAGAAAATTTTATTGCAGTAAAGATAGTTCTATCTACTCCATCCCAAATCCAATAAAGTAGGGCTACAATACCCGTGTGTCTCTCAAGCGAAACGGCCATATCCAATTACTCCATTATTGTTTGCGTCAAATTTAGGTGGTAAAATAAAAACAAGTCCATCAGAATCAATTTCTAAAGTTAATTCAGGTAATGTATCTGATGGTGAAGCTTGTACTGATGCTGGTCCAACAAAAGCTTTTCCAGTTGTTGGATCGTACATACTACCATGACAAGGACATTCCCCTCTTTTTCTTCCATCCTCAGGCCAATACTTCCATAAACACCAAAGATGAAGACAAATCATACTATATGCACGGATACTAGTTGTGTCAGTTTTTCCACCACCTAATTCTTCAGGTAGTCTAATGAATTGCCATTTACGAAATGCTTCTGCATCAAGTGCAGCGTCTCCAGTTGAAGGATATGTTATAACTTGTGCAGAATTAATTTCATATGTATTGATATTTGCTTGACTTCCGTCAGGTAAAATTACTGGAACTTTTTCTAATGATGCTTGATTAGGATTAGGCATAAAATCGCCAAATGGGATAAATGGAGCAAATGCTAAACCTGTGCCTGCGGCACCCATTAATCTTAAAAAATCTCTGCGAGATAACCCATCAGATTTTTTTGTCCCAACCTCCGACATTCAAGCTGGAATACTCGACAAATTGGTTATAAACCTTGTTCGATTTTTAGGTATTTTTTTGCCTATAAATGAATAACAAAGATATTCCGATCGCAACTCCAATAACAATTCCAACTACAAGTCCAAAATCAAATCCTAAATTGAGATAATTATTTGAAGTTACCATAGTGTCATTATTTGAAATTATTGTAGTGTCATTATTTGAATTAGAAATCATATCCAATTCTTTAGAATCAATAATTAATGAATCAGATTCTAAATTATTCTGAGGATCTAAAATAATTTCAGATGAAATATTTGTAAATTTTGCTGCAAGTATTATTGGTTCAGTAGTAGAATTACCTGCAAACAAAGTTGAATGTGTTAAAATGGTATAAGTACCAGTTTGATTAAGCGGAACATAAAGTACAGTAGATGTTGCATCTTTATTTTTAACTGGGAAAAATCCTCCACCTTGACTAAAAACTGAATTACCTAACCAATCAAGAGATGGCCATTCAAGAAAATGACCAAACACTCCAGAAGGAACATTTGTTTGAATTATTTTTCCAGATGGATCCATTGCAAATACTGCAAGATTTGTATCGTCAAGTTCCCATGAAAGTTCAATCACAGCAGTGTTAACTAATTCATTTTGAACATCAAAATAATATTGCCTCCAATCGCCAGCCATGTATCTACTAGACATATCAAATGCACCTTTTGTGTAACCATTTCCATATAGTACATCATCACTTGAAATCCCTTCAATCAAAATCGTAGTATCATTTTCTATAATTGGATGTTTAATTACAAAAGATATAGGGGCATTAACAGAATGTTCATCACTTTCAAAAGTTAGAAATCCTTGATACACACCAGTTTGTAAATCGTCAGGAACAATTAAAGTAACATCAACAGTTGTAGAATTTTTTGGAGGTACATCAATTATTTTAGAATCAGGCAATATCAAAGACCAATTATTTTTTTCATAATAACTTGCAGAAAGAGTATAGTCCATTGAAGTTGAATTTTGATTTGTATTACCTAACCAAAAAGAAAATACTTGCGGTACTGGGTAAACTCCAATTAATGGGACACCATCAAATTTTTCTTTAGGTTCTGATATTCGTAATTCCTGGACGGTTCCCCAAGATCCAGCTCGATTTATCATAGACAATTCATCAGAAGTAGTTTTTGTATCATTGTTGTTATCAAGCCAATCATAAATGTATAATGAAGAGATTTTGAGATCATCCGCATAAACTTCTGATGTATCATTCATGAATTGATTAAAAGGGAAATTTAAATTCAATATCATTAAAGAAGATTCATCAGGAATTGGATTTTCTTCACTAGAAATATGATTTAATGTAGAATTGTCTTGAATATCAGATAACTTAACATAATTTGGAATATAAATTCCAGTTTCGTTTAAAATAGAATCTTGTTGTTGTACAGTTGTAACTCCATCAAATTGAGTTTTTTCAATTAAAGAAATAGTATTTGGATTTATACTAATTGTGAGTGTTTCATTAGTAGGATTTTTGATTGTAAAAGTAGATGTAACACTATCTCCAGGCAATAATTGTCCTGCAAACCAGCTAG
>Ga0208764_10000196_pt1 | contig 35787 bp, 37 predicted proteins | sample ETNtaG_18_FD_185762 | JGI IMG/M metagenome (GOLD analysis project Ga0208764, IMG submission 185762) | Marine microbial and viral communities from oxygen minimum zone, Eastern Pacific Ocean - ETNP201302SV91 (SPAdes) (version 2) | ecosystem: Environmental > Aquatic > Marine > Oceanic ... | reverse complement strand
TGAAAGTTGATTTAGTTGATTTTTTAGCTGGTGCTTCTTTTTTAGCTGGTGCTTCTTTTTTAGCTGGTGCTTCTTCTTTAGATGGTGCTTCTTCTTTAGATGGTGCTTCTTCTTTAGATGGTGCTTCTTCTAAAATAGTTTCTACTTCATCTTCAACTTTTTTTGTTTCTTTTTCAGGGGTTACAGCAGTTTCAACATCATCAATAAATGGTGAAACAAGAACATAACCTTCATCAGTTTTACTCATTCTAACTTTCACTTTTCTTGGAGGACTACGAACACCTCTGGACCAAATCAAATGTCCCAACTCTTCATCAATTTTAATAGTTTCAACTTTCATGTGATGTCTAGCAAATTCTTTAATCATATTGATTGCTCTTACAGCACGATGTTGTGATTGTGAAATCTTAACTTTACCTAATGGAATTGTATAAACACGTTCTAATTCTTGAGACAATTATCCTACCTCCACATCAGTTGATCTCCAAGCCCTTCGTTTAGGATTGGTTCTAACAGCTCTGTTAGTTTTAAGAATTATCCAAGCTGGTACTGCAGATGCCTGTTTTGTTTTTTTTAACAACCGAATTTTTCTTGGTGAGGACTTGCGTGCAGCCATAGTTTGTCAGGCACGAAAAGCTCTTTTTAAATGAATCTCAGTATTTTATTTTACTCTCAATTTGTTTCAATATTCTAGCAGAAGCACCCCATACAATTTGACTTTGATACTCAAAAGTATACATTTCATCGATTAAATTATGATCTGGATCGGAATCTTTCATCATTGTATCTAGTAAGGGGTTTAAAGGAATATGAAAAATTTTTTCAACTTCAGAATTTGATACAAGTGGAGGAATTTCTTTTAATACACATACAAAAGGTAGGATTAAGAAACCTGAATTCAGTGTTTTCACAGGATCCAATTGACCCAATATTTGATCCCGAGAAATATGAAGTCCAATTTCCTCACTTGTTTCACGTAATGCAGTTTCCAAAAGATCAGAATCAATAGCATCAAATTTTCCACCTGGAAATGAAATCTCACCTGCATGTAATTTCATACTTTCTGGTTTTTCAGTCATGATGATTTTTGGGAAAGTGTCATAAATTACAACCAGCACAGATGCTAACCTATAATCAATATTAGATTGAATATCTGGAACTATTGGAGTAGAAAGAAGGGAGTTTAAATCATCTAATAACATACTGTTTTCCTATAATCATACAGAGAGTTTAGTATTCAAAGGTTTTAACCAAGTATAGAAAAAATGAAAATATGACAATTAGATATGAAGCTAATCCTCCCAAAATTTTACCAGATGTGAATACAGAGGAATCAATTATAAAATTTGTAGACAAAATAAAAATAATTTCAGAAAAATGTGATGCAATTCACATTACAGAAAATGTATTAGGATATCAAAGAGTATCACCAATTAAAGTTGGAGAAATTATAAAAAAAGAAATTCCAAATCTTCCAATCACAGTTAGTTTAAGAGTCAGAGATAAAAATGAAGGAGAAATTATAAAATTTGTAGACACCTGCATTTCAATAGGATTTACAGGAATTTTGATACTTATGGGAGATCCAGCACAATCAGGCGCACCAGATTCAGGTCAAATTCCAAGTGTAGTAGTTGCTAAACTAAAAGAAAAAGGATATAATTCTAAAATTGAATTATATCTTTCAGTCTCAAATAAACCAAATTTTTCAAAAATTGAAAAAAAAATTAAAGCAGAGCCAAAAGGATTCATAACACAAGTTGTTCAAAACATACAACAAGTTCAAAATCTTTCAGATAATCTAAAAGAATTCTCAATAATTCCAATTATGTTATTTCCATCTGAAAAAAATCAGAAATCAGCAAATTTTTTAGGTTTGAATCTATCAGAGTATAGTAAAGAATTTGATGAATTTGTAAAAGAAGCACATAGAATTACAGGAGATGTATTAATTACATCACCAAATGATTTTAATGGATTAAATGATTATCTAAAGAAGAATTTTTAATCAAATCACAAAGTATTGTGCATTTGGATGATGGAGTACTATGGCAGCAGTTGATTGCTCAGGTATAATTTGACCAGTTTCAGTCAAAGTCATTCCAGATTTTTCAGGTTGCAAAAGTTTCCAAACTAAATGATGCTGGGAAACATCAGGACAACTAGGGAATCCCCAACTATATCGCAATCCGCCTTTTATCAATTTTAATTCAGATTTAATTTTTTTGTTAATCCATTGAGCTAAAGCTTCTGCAAGTTCCACAGATAGTCCATGTAAATAATATGCATCAGAATATTTATCTTCAGCATTCCATGTATCTAAAACATCAGCAACCTTAGTTCCAACAGTTACAGATTGAAATGCAACAATATCATCATCTCCAAAATAATCAGCCAAACACAAATGTTCAGGTCTCGTGGAACGTGGAAAATCAAATTCTACATCATCACCAGAGGGATTCTCAACTAGTAGTTTTTGACCATTATTATGACATTTGAAATAACCATACACAATTTCAGGCTCAATTAATTTATCACGAATTAATCGAATTTTCCATTCAGTTAGTAATTGTTCATGTTCCTCCTCAGATTCTGCACCAGCTTTTCCTCTCAAGCCCCAAGATAATTTGAATAAAGATTTTTTATCAATCATTGTCCAAACTTCATCCATATTGATTTGATCTAATTTTAAACGAATAGGTTCACCAATCATTTTAGGATCAGGAGGGTCTACAGGTTTAACATTACTTCTAGGGATAGTAGAAGGATCAATAGGAGTGTTTGATCTTTCTTTCCAATTTTCTAATTTTGTTTTCCATTCTTCCAAAAGTTTTGGATTATCATCAGAAATTAAAGCGTCCATGGTTTTTAGACCTTCAAACATTGTATTACAATAAAATACACCAGGATCATAAATCCCACCTTCTTTTGCAATTCGATTAATATAATTACTGTTAATTGCAGCTCCACCACAAAGAATTGGAACAGTCATGTTATTTTTTCGGGCATGTTCTACAAAAAATTTCATCTGTTTAGAAGTTGAAACTAATAATGCAGATAGACCGATTGCATCAGGTTTTACTTCATCAATTTTTTCTAAAAATTTCTGAAGTGGAACTTGTTTTCCTAAATCATATACAGAATAACCATTATTTTGAAAGATAGTTTTTACAAGATTCTTACCAATATCGTGAACGTCACCATAAACAGTTCCTAAAACAAGTTTTCCTTTACTTGTTCCTTCTTCTTTAACTAAATATTTTTCAAGTTCATTAACAGACGCCTTCATACATTCAGCAGATTTCAAAACAAAAGGTAGGATTAATTCTCCAGATCCAAACTTATCACCCACTTCTTTCATTGCAGGAAGTAAATCTTCATTGAGAGTCTTAATTGCACCAGGATGAGTAATGTCTTTAGGAAGATCAAGAGATAAAATTCCATCATTATTTTGAATTAAATCATTTTTTCCAAGTTTGTCAGCAATTGCAGAAACAACATCATTTTGAATTCCATCCTTTAGTCTATGTACAATTCTAAAATTAGCACGTTTACCAGGAGGCCAAGTAGGATCAACATCAATTTTTTTTGTATTATCGGTAGTTTGAGGTCCTGTTTTTTCAAAATAAGAAATTAAATCGGATAGTGCATCAGGATGAGTATTAAAAATTAAATCTTCAACAAGTTTCTTTTCTTTTGGATCAATATCACCATAAGGAATAATTTCTTTTGCATTTACAATAGCTGAATCAAGTCCAACTTTTACAGCGTGATGTAAAAATATAGAATTAAGAATTTTTCTAGCATAAGGCATCAATCCAAAACTGATATTGCTTAAACCTAATGTAGTGAAACAATTAGGAAATTTTTCTTTAACAAGACGAATTCCTTCCAAAGTATTTTTACCAGCATCAAGAAATTCATCTTCTCCAGTTGCTAAAGTAAAAGTAAGTACATCAAAAATAAATTGTTCAATTTTTAATCCATAATTTTTACCAGTTTCATAAAGTAATTCAGCAGTTTCTACTTTCTGATTAGGTGTTTTTGCCATTCCATTAGGACCAATACACAAAGCTATTGCAGGTAAACCATATTTTGCCATTACAGGAGCTAATTTTTCAAATCTACTTCCATCACCCTCTAAATTAATTGAATTAATTATGGGTCTACCAGGAATTTGCTGGACGGAAGATTCAATCACATCAGGATCAGTAGAGTCAATTACAAGAGGAGCATCAATTTCTAAGCTCAATTTTTTCACTAAAGTTAACATAAATTCACGTTCATCAGAACGTTCAGTAGTAGCAACACACACATCTAAACAATGTGCACCATCTTCAGATTGAATTCTTGCCAAATCAACTAATCCATCAAAATCATCAGCTAGAACCAATTTTTTGGCTTTTCGAGAACCCTGGGTGTTGATTCTTTCTCCAATAATCAAAGGTGCAGGAATTTGTTTAAGATCAACGGCTTTCAATGCAGAACTTACTCTTGGAACAGTCATACTCTCTAAAATCACATCAGTTTTTCTAAATACTTAACCCTTGATAGAACTGGCTTTTTCGTCAATAATTTTTCTTAAAGATTTGATATGTTCAGGATTTGTGCCGCAACATCCACCAATTATTCTAACTTTGTTGTATTGATTAAGAAAATCACCTAAAGCATCAGCCATTTTTTCAGGAGTCATTTTGTAAACAGCTTGTCCACCTTGATTTTCAGGCATTCCAGCATTTGGGACAACTAAAAGATTATGTTCATTTTGTTCATCAAGCCATTGTACACTAGGATTCATTTCAATTGGGCCAGTAGAACAATTCAATCCAAACACATCAATTCCCATATCAGATACTGTGGTGTATGCAGATTGAATATTGGTACCTAACAACATTTTACCATATTGATCTAATGTGGTATTAGAAATAATGGCCACTTTCTTTCCAGTTTTAGACATGGCATTATGACATGCTTCAATAACTAATTTTACTTCCAAAATATCCTGACTTGTTTCAATAAGTAAAGCATCTACACCGCCAAGAATCAAACCTTCAGCTTGTAATTCAAAAGCTTCTCGAATTTTATCAAGAGGAATTTGTCCCAAATCAGGATCATCAGAACTTGGCAAATAACCTGTCGGACCCATAGAACCAATTACAAATCGAGTAGTATCAGAATATTCAGCACATACTTCAGATGCTAAAAGTGCAATTTTTTTATTGAAGTCAATAGTTTGATCACCAAAACCATATTCATCTAATTTTATTTTATTAGAACCAAAAGAATTTGTTTCAATACAATCAGCACCAGCATCTAGATAATTTCTATGAATTTGTTTTATCCAATCAGGGTGAGTCAATATCAAACCATCATTAAATCCATCTTGATTATTTGGAAAATCTTCAGGGGCGGGATCATATTTTTGAATTTCAGTACCCATTGCCCCATCAAAAAGTAAAACTCTAGTTTTTAACGCATCTAAGAAAGATTCTTTTTCAGTCAATTAATTTTAAAAAATACTTATACAGTTTAACTCTTTTCAGATAAAAATTGAAAAAAAGTCTCAAATATGGACGTATGTTGAAATTAGGTTGAATTAAAATTAATGTGTATTTATGTCAAAGTTACAAGTAAACAACTTAGTTCGTAGTGCAACATTTTTTCAACATGCAGGAATTTCAATTGTATTTGTATTCATGCCAATTATTGGAAAAGGTGTAACAGATTCTATTTTTGAAATTGGATTACTAATAGCTTCATTCAGTTTTGCACAAATTTTATCAGAAATTTATTTTGGAAGACATTCAGACAAAAAGGGAACCAGGCTCAAATTCATTAGAATTGGGTTCATAGGGTGTGCCATAGCATTTGGATTACATTATTTTGCAGATGACCTGACATTATTATTTCTAGTAAGAATTGCAGCAGGAATTGCAAGTGGAATAATGATTCCAGCAATGATTGCTTACACATATGAAGCAAATATTGATAAAAAGAGGGCAGCCACAGTAATTTCTTTTCATGCTTTAGGATGGTTAGCAGGAATTGCTGCTGCAGGAATTGCAAGTGATCTTAGATTAATTTTCATAATTAGTGCTGCATCATTTATCATAGGATTAATTTTTACAATAAAACTTCCAAATCCAAAACAAAAAAAAGAAATGGAGCCAGGAACAACAAAATTAGTAATTTTAAAAAATAAATTTCTATTTTTATCATTATTACTAAGACATATTGGTGCTGCTGCAGTATGGACAATTCTTCCAATAATGATTGTAGAAAGATGGGGAGGAGACCTATACCATATTTCTGTAGTATATGTTGCCAACACATTGACAGCATTTATTTTAATGAATATCATGGCAAGTAAGATTCAACTTTCTAATGTTACTAAATTTAAAATTGGAATTGGTTGTACTACGTTTGTATTTATTGGGTTATCATTTGTAACAGAGTGGTGGATGGCAATGCCATTCATGTCACTAGTTGGAGCAACATGGGCATTTTTGTTTATTGGAGGAAATTTTCATTTAATGGAAAACAATCCACGTTCAACATCAACAGGAATATTTAGTTCAACATTATCCATTTCAACAGTAATAGGACCAGTAATAGCAGGAAGTATCGCATTCATGTTTGACTACGTAGCTGTAATGTATTTTGCAATTGCAATCATTGTATGTGCATTTATTGTTTCATTAAAAATTAGAAAATAAAAAAAATTATCTCAAACCCCAACGAGACATTACTTTAGTTTCTAATCTTTTGAAAATCACACCATCAATTATCAAGCCTATTAACATGATAACAACCATAATTCCAATTACTTGAGAAACATCATTTAGAGAACGTCCAGCATTTAGTAAAAATCCCAATCCCAAGAATGAGAACAATATTTCAGCACCTATTACGCCTCTCCATGCAAAAGCCCATCCCTGTTTAAATCCAGAAATCATGTATGGAAATGCTGCAGGAATCAGGACAGCAGTAATTAATTGAGTTCCTTTGGCACCCATGTTTCTAGCAGCCTCAATAAAATGAGGATCAATATTTTTGACTCCAGTATAGGTGTTAATTGTAACAGCAAAAATTGCACCAATTGCTGTAACAAAAATTATTCCGCCATCAGTTAAACCAAACCAAAGTATTGCCAATGGGACCCATGCAATTGAAGGAATCGATTGTAAACCTAAAACTAGAGAACCAACAGTTTGATTAATTACTTCAACCCTTGCCATGAAAATTCCCAATACAATACCACCAGCAATCGCAATTGCCAATCCAATAGATAATCTCCACATACTTGTTGCAATTCCATAAAACAGACTACCATCAGCACCACCATAAAACAAATCTTCAACTACTTCATAGGGGGATGGGAAAATATTATCGGGCCATATTCCAATCATTGCAATAATTTGCCAAACTACTACAATTCCGATGTAAAATGCAATTCGATAGGGAGTAAAATTTTTTGCCATAATAATTACTCCAGATTTTTCTTTACCTCAGGTCTAAGTTCTAGTAAAACATCTTGTTGAAATTTTTTCAAAGAGTCATCTTCAGCAGTTCTAGGTCGTGGAAAATCATTTGTAAATTCTTTTTTAATTATTGATGGTCTATTACTAAAAACGGCAACTTTAGTTCCAAGCACAGCTGCTTCTGCAACATTATGAGTAACAAATAAAATAGTTTTTTTAGTTTTTTCCCAAATTAGTTGCATTTCAACTAACAATAAATCTCGAGTTTGTGGATCAAGAGCTGCAAACGGTTCATCCATTAACAAAACATCAGGATCCATCACAAGAGCTCTAGCAATAGCTACACGTTGTTTCATTCCAGTTGAAAGTTGATAAGTAAAAGAATCTGCAAATTTTGTTAATTGCATCATATCCAAATATCTACGAGATATCTTTGCACGCTCTTCCTTTGAAATTCCAGCCATCTTTAATCCAAATTCAACATTATCTTGAACCTTAAGCCAGGGGAACAAAGCACCTTCTTGAAAAACCATAATTCTCTCAGGTCCAGTTTCAGTTACAGGTTGACCATCAAATATGATTTGACCTTCATCAGGTTTTTCTAAGCCTGCAACTATACGCAAAAAGGTGGATTTTCCACATCCTGACGGTCCAACTAGACATACAAAATCACCAGATTCAATTTTTAAATTAATACCACCTAGTGCTTTAAGATTATGAGAATCATGGCTAAAATATTTAACAATATTCTTAGCCTCTAATTTAGTCATCTAAGTACCCCCTACAAAGTTAGAATTTGAATCAATAGTGTAAAAAATTTCAGATAAATCATATCCATTTCTTCCCAAATATCCCAAAACATTAGCTTTTTCAGCAAAAGAATAAACAGAATCCCGTATAGGATCAGAAGTGATTTCAATATTAGACAATGAGATATCAACAACATTATCAGATAAAGACTGACCCAGATGAGATTTTAAGAAACTATTAAAAATATTTCTAGTTTCAACAGGATTATCATTAATCCAATCTACAGTTTCATAATGAGAAAGAAGAAAGTTAGAAATGATTTCAGGATTTTTTTCAACATAATTAGTATTTGCAATTAATAATACAGATGCAAATTGGTTGTTTGGCCACAGATCTTCTTCAAAAAATAATCTATTTCCACCAAGCTCAGTTTCTAAAATTGTTGCCCAAGGTTCTGCAACCCATGCACCATCAATATCACCTTTTACAAATAAAGTGTAAATGTCAGGATTAGCAATATTATAGACAATTACAGAACCACCTTTTTCAGCAGGTTTTAAATTATTTTCAGATAAATAATTTCGTAATGAAACATCCTGAGTATTTCCAATTTGGGGTGCAGCAATTTTTTTTCCTACAAAGTCAGATGCAGAATTTATTTCAGAATTGGGATGAACAATAAAACTTGCACCACCACTTGCAGCTCCAGATAAAATTTGAATATTATTATTTTCAGAATTTAAAAATCCATTAATGGCAGGTCCAGGTCCAACGTATGCAATATCAACAGAATTTGCAAAAAGGGATTCTATCACTTGTGGTCCACTATCAAAAATCCTAGTTTCAATTTTAGTAGCAGTACTAATTTTTTCTACAAAAAATCCTTTTTCTATTCCAACTATAGGAATTGCATGTCCAATATTGGGAAAATATGCAATTCGAAGATTATTTTCATCAGAATTTGTATTAGAAAGAAAAACTCCAGCAACGGAACCTAGGATAATTACTGTAATACCTACAGAAAGTATCAATTTAATCGTCATAAAACAGCGTTATATTTGATAGTTAAATAATCATCGAATTTTAGCTTAAGCTAGTCATAAATTTTTTCCAAAAAAAGAAAAAAATCAAGCACAACACAAAAGATAAATTCGAAAATGCTACGGAAAAGATGTTTCATGACTCAAAAAGGAATTCTTGCATTTTCTGGAGGATTAGATACTTCAGTTGTTGTAAAATATTTACAAGAAGAACATGACATGGATGTAATTACAGTTACAGTAGATGTAGGACAAGGGGATGATGCAAAAAAAATTGCTTCAAAAGCAAAAAAATTAGGGGTAAAAAAACATTACAATATTGATGCAAAAAAAGAATTTGTTAAAGATTACATATTTCCAGCAATTAAAGCAAATGCACTTTATCAAAAAAAATATTGTTTAGCAACAGCTCTTGCAAGACCATTAATTGCAGAGAAAGTTTTAGAAATTGCAAAAAAAGAAAAAGTAACATCATTAGCACATGGATGTTCAGGTAAAGGAAATGATCAAGTACGTTTTGATATCACATTACGTTCTGGTTCAGATCTGCCAATCATAGCACCAATTAGGGATAAAAATTTAGACAGGGATACAGAATTAAAATTTGCAAATAAACACGGGATAGAAATAGATTCAGTTGCAAAAAAATTTAGTATTGATCAAAATTTATGGGGACGTGCAATTGAAGGTGGTGTTTTAGAAGATCCATATAATGAACCACCAGAAGATGCTTTCATTTGGGTAAAAACAAAAGATTTACCTGATAAACCAACATATTTAGAAATTAAATTTAAAAAAGGAATTCCAGTCGAAGTAGATGGAAAAATAAAAGATTCACAAAAAATAATTGAATATATCAACAAAAAAGCAGGTGCAGCAGGTGTTGGAATAATAGATCATATTGAAGATCGAGTAGTGGGAATTAAATCACGTGAAGTGTATGAAACTCCTGCAGCAACTTGTCTAATTGAAGCACATGCAGATTTAGAAAAAATGGTTCACACAAAACACCAAAATAAATTTAAATCAATAATTGACGATGAATGGGCACATTTGGTATATTCAGGACTTTGGCAAGATCCCCTCAAAGCAGATCTGGATGGATTTATTGAAACGTCTCAAAAACCAGTTTCAGGCACTGTAAAACTAAAGATGTACAAAGGAAGTTTGAGAGTAGTAGGTAGAAAATCAAATAATTCATTGTACAGTCATGATATTGCAACTTATGGAGTAGAATCTACATTTGACCAAAGATTAGCCAAAGGATTCGTAGAATTATGGGGGATGCAGTCAACGGAAGCTAATAAATTACAAAAGAAAAGGAAATCAAAAACATGAACTGTCCAGAATGTGACGCAAAACTCAACATCCCAGAAGATGCCTCAGTAGGAGAAATTGTTTCCTGCCCTGATTGTGGAGCTGACTATGAGATTTCTAAAAAAGAAGGATCAAATATTGAGCTAAAACAAGCAGAAACCGTAGGCGAAGACTGGGGAGAGTAATGTCAAAAATTAGCATTATTTTTGACCGCTTAAGAACGGAAGAAAAAATGCTCCAGAAGGAAGCCGCCGAATTAGGACATACTGCAATAATGATTGATGCCAAAATTACACAAATTAACACAGATACTAAAAAAGATGATTTGGATTTAGGAGATGTAGTGTTAGAAAGATGTGTAAGTTATTTCAGAGGGCTTCATTTTACATCTGCTTTAGAATTTTTAGATATTCCAGTTTTAAATAAATTTGATGTTGCAAATATTTGTGGAAATAAAATGTTCATGACATTACAATTAAAAAAAAATAACATTCCAACTCCAAAAACATATTTTTCATTTTCAAGTGAAAGTGCTACAGAAAATTTAGAAAAAGTTGGATATCCATTAGTTATCAAACCAGTGATAGGCAGTTGGGGAAGAGGAGTGATACCAATTAAAGATAAAGATACTATGGATGCAATTGTTGAAGTTAGAGATATTACAGATAGTCCACATGATAGAATTTACTATTTACAAGAAATTGTAAAAAGACCACCAAGAGATATTAGGATAATTACAATCGGAGATGAGCCTGTTGCAGGAATGTATAGAAAATCATCAGGGGGTTTTAAAACAAATATTGCATTAGGAGCAGATCCAGAAATTTGTGAAATTACAAAAGAAATGGAAGAAATGGCAATTAAAGCATCAAAAGCAATGGGCGGAGGAATTTTAGGAATTGATATGATGGAAGATGAAGAAAGAGGAATAGTAGTACATGAAGTTAACAATACAGTAGAATTCAAGGGGTTAGCAAAAGTTGCAAAAAGAAACATACCAAAAGAAATGATAGAATTTGCTTTAGATTATTCTAAAAAGTAGATAATAGAATAAATTAATTCATCTAGGAAAATAAAACATTATAGCAACACCAATTAAAACTACAACAGAACCAAGAATTTCAAATTTATCGGGTTTTTTCTTATCTATCCAATACCCCCACAGTAAAGAAGATACAACAAAAAATCCACCATATGCTGCATAGACTTTTCCAAAATTTTCAGGTTGTAAAGTCATTATTACTCCATATGAAAATAAGATTAGTCCTCCAACTATTCCAATAATTTTCCCTTGATGATTTTTTAACCATCTCCAGATCAAATAACCTCCACCAATTTCTAATAATGCAGCAAAAAAGAAAATACCTCAAAGAAGTTATTGTATCAAACAAATTTTTCTCCTTTTCTAGGATAATAGAAAATTATTAAAATTCCAATTACTGCAATAAACGTTCCAATTATATCATATTGATCAGGAGATATTCCATCAATTAACCATCCCCAAAAAACAGACATTACAATAAACACTCCACCATATGCTACATAGATTCTATGAAAATGGGTTTTTTGAAATGTTGGAACTATACCGTAAAGAAATAACACAAATCCACCCAATGCACCCAACATCCAACTAAAATCATTTCTTAACCACAACCAAACGAGATATCCACCACCAATTTCTAGAAACCCTGCAACAACAAATAGAAGTAAAGAAGTGAGAATATTTTTTGGAGACAAACTATTCACAATTATTCCTTAAACTGAGGATAAAAGGTTGCAGAAATAAATCAATAATAATTAAAAAACAAATACAAAAAAATGGTTAAAAGATCAGGAGGTTTTATTTAATTTTGAAAGTAGGGCAGCATAAATGAAAGGTAAAATTGTTGTTACTTCAGCATGTAAAGTGGATTGTCTTGCAATTTTTGTCACCTTCCCCCATGAAATTGCTTCTCTAACTAATGCTCCGCTTAAACTTCCATCAAATTCTTGAGCAGTTGTAATATAGAAAGCATAGTCTAGTCCTTCCCGGTATTGATTCCACCATAATGTGTGATGTTTAGAAATACCTCCTCCAATCATAAATGCTCCAGATTTTTCTGCTTTGAAAATATATTCTGAAAGTAAATCTGCATCTCCAATTAAATTTAATTTAAAATCTCTGTGATTTTGTATAAACATCCAAATTTGACTTCCAACTGCACCATCCATAATTCCGGGAACCACTACACTAACATCATTTTTGTTTGCCCAATGTAGAAATGAATCTTCGCCCAAATGTTTTCCAATCATTTTACAAATTTCTGCAGTTGTCATTTCCCTTACTCCATTTTTGTATTCTTCTTCTAGAAATGATTGCATTTTTTCTTCAATTAATGGACCATAATTGTCCATTGGGACTAACACATTTCCTAATCTATGAATATTTTGATCTGCCAATTCATTATCATCCATTGTAAATGAACCTTCATTGTAATGTGAGTAGTGTTTTGCAATATCATGATCCAATGCACCACAAGTAGTAATTGCCACATCAAACCATTTGTTTTTGATCATATCTTTAATGATTCCTCGTAATCCTGTGGATACAACTGCACCTACAAATGAAACAAATTTCAAACATTTCTCATCAGAAATCATTTTAGTCAAAATATCTAAGCCATCGGAAAGATTTACTGATTCAAAACCTCCTGACTTAGACAATTCATCAAAAATTTTTTCTATTGAGGTGTTTGAATTTATTTCAATGTCTTTTACTGGACGACCTATCTCAACCATAGACAACTTTTTGCCAGACTTCCTATAAATTTATTTTAAAAACAGAAATTTCCTGAAAGAATAAGAGATTTTACTACATAAATCACTAATTTGAAGAAAAAATAGAGAGGTACGGTTCAATATAACAAAATAAATTATACTCCTTTAGAGAAGATTCATCATGAAAGTAGGAGTAGTAGGAGCATCAGGTTATGTAGGAGGAGAAACACTACGTCTTCTTGTCAACCACCCAGATGTTGAAATTAGCATGGTAACATCAAGACAACATGTTGGAGAATATTTACACAGAGTTCAGCCTAGTTTGAAAGGATTTACAGATCTTACTTTTTCAGAATTAGATTATGATAAATTAACGGATCAATGCGATGTGGTCTTTACAGCAGTACCACATGGAACTGCTACTGAAATTGTAAAAGCACTCTATGATAGAGGCATCAAAGTAATTGATTTGAGTGCAGATTACAGATTACATCAACAAGAAGCATATGACAAATGGTACGGTTGGAAACACCCACATCCAGATTATTTACCAAAGTCAGTTTTTGGAGTTCCAGAATTACATAGAGAAGAAATTAAAAAAGCACAACTCGTCTCATGCCCAGGTTGTATGGCAGTTACATCAACACTAGCACTTGCACCATTAATTAAAAATGACATCATAGATACGGATCACATAATTGTAGATTCAAAAATCGGATCATCTGGTGCCGGTTCTGGTTCTGGAACAGCACATGCAATGCGTGCAGGAGTTATCAGACCATACAAACCAGCAAAACATAGACACACAGGTGAAATTGAACAGGAATTAAGTGAAATTGCAGGGGAAAAAATCCGTGTTTCAATGAGCCCACATGCAGTAGATGTTGTCAGAGGTATTTTGTGTACAAATCATACATTTATGAAAAAAGATATCGAAGAAAAAGAATTATGGAAAATATATCGTCAAGCATATGGCGATGAAAAATTTGTTAGACTAATTAGAGATAAAAAAGGATTGTACAAATTCCCAGATCCAAAATTCTTAGTTGGTTCAAACTTTTGTGATATTGGATTTGATTTGGATGAAGATAACAATAGACTAATTGCTTTATCAGCATCAGATAATTTAATGAAAGGTGCAGCAGGTTCTGCTATTCAAAACATGAATGTCATGTGTGGTTTTGATGAAATGAGCGGACTAAGATATACACCGCTAACTCCGGTTTAGAAATGATCACAATTAAAATTGGTGGAAGTGTAGTAGATGATTTACATCCATCCACAATTTCAGACATTAAAAAAACTGCAGAATCAGAAGGCATCATTATAGTTCATGGAGGAGGAAAAGAAGTTACAAAAGTTTGTAAACAATTAGGAAAAGAACCAAAATTTGTAACATCACCAAGTGGAATTAAAAGTCGATACACGGATAAAGAAACTGCAGAAATTTTTACAATGGTTATGTCAGGTAGAATAAATAAGACAATTGTTCAAATGTTACAAAAAAATGGAATTAATGCAATTGGATTATCAGGAGTAGATGCCAAAGTCATAGAAGCAGACAGGAAAAAGAAACTATTGATTGTAAATGAAAAGGGTAGAAAACAAGCAATTGATGGAGGATATACAGGTAAAATTAAAAACGTAAATTCAGAATTTATCAAATCATTACTCAAGCAAGGACTAACACCTGTAATTTCACCAATAGCAATTAGTGAGGAATCAGAATTTCTTAATGTAGATGGAGATAGGGCTGCAGCATATGTAGCAGGAAGTGTAGGAAGTGACAAGGTATTATTCATTACAAATGTAGATGGGCTTTTAATGGATGATAAAGTGGTATCAAAATTGACATTGGCAGAAGCAAAAGAAATTAGACCAAAAATAGGTCCAGGTATGGAAAAAAAGATTTTGGCTTCCACAGAAGCACTTGATATGGGTGTGAAACAAGCTTTTATTGCAAATGGTCAGAAAGAAAACCCTATTTCTTCAGCAATTTCACAGGATAATTGTACGGTGATTGAACATGAGTGAAGATCAACACATGGGTAATCTCTATCAGAGATTCCCAGTTACAATTGAAAAAGGCGTAGGAGCTCATGTTTGGGATACAGAAGGAAAAGAATACATCGATTGTATGGGAGGATATGGCGTAGCATTAGTTGGACATCAAAATCAAAGAGTTAACAATGCAATCAAAGAACAAATTGATAAAATAATTACAGTGCATAGTTCGTTATACAATAAAACACGAGAAGAATTTTTGAAAAAATTAATTGAAATATCTCCAGAAGGATTAACACAAGTGCATCTTAACAATAGTGGGGCAGAAGCTATTGAAGCTGCAATGAAATTTGCAAGAAAGTTTACAGGAAAGAAAGGGATGGTTGCAATGAAAGGATCGTACCATGGAAAATCATTTGGAGCATTATCATTAACATTTAATCCAAAATACAAAAAAGCATTTGCACCGTTAGTTGAAAAAGTTTCTTTTGCTTCATTTGGAGACATGGATTCACTTCGTTCCGTAATTGATGAAGATACATCTTTCGTAATTTTAGAACCTATTCAAGGAGAAAGTGGAATAATTGTTGCACCAGATGGATTCTTACAAGAAGTTAGAAAACTATGTAATGAAAAAGGAATTTTATTAATTTTTGACGAAATTCAAGCAGGATTAGGAAGAACTGGTCGATTATGGGCAGGTGAACATTGGAATACGGTACCAGATATTTTATGTCTTGCAAAAGGAATTGCAGGCGGAGTACCAATGGGGGCAACATTAGTTAGACCAGATATTTTAGCAGCAATAAGTAAAGGAGAACATTCATCAACATTTGGTGGAAATCCAATATCATGTGCAGCTGGAATTGCAGCACTAACATCAATAACAGAGGATGGGTTAATTGAAAATTCTAAAAAAATGGGAGAAGTTTTTAAAGAAGGTTTAGAAAAACTAAAAGAAAAACATACAATGATTAGAGAAATTAGAGGAAAAGGCCTAATGATTGGAATTGAAATGAAATTTGAAGTCAAAGATATTTTGATGGGGTTAATTGAAGAAGGTGTTTTGATGTTATACTCAGGAAGAAACATTCTCAGAATATTGCCACCATTAGTGATTAAAGAAGAAGATGTAACAAAAGTTTTACATGCATTAGATGTTGTAATAGGTAAGGAGGAAGAAAAAAGAAATGTATAAAGATAAAGTAGATGAAAGAATTATCGGATATCTAAAAGAAGATTCCAGGGAATCATTTGTAGACATTGGTAAAAAATTAAAACTTTCAGAATCAGCAGTTAGAAGGAGAGTTAAAAATTTAGTAGACAGTAAAACAATTGATAAATTTACAATAGAATTAGGAGAAGAAAATGTTACTAGTGCAATAGTACTAGTTTCAGTGGATTCTGCAACAGAAACATCCAAAGTGTCTTTAAAGCTTGCAAAATTAAATGGAGTAAAAACAGTTTATGAAATTACAGGGCAATACGATATCACAACAATAATGAGTGCATCAAGTATTACAGAAATTAATAATAGCATAGATGCATTAAGAAAAATTACAGGGGTAGTAGATACCAATACAGTAATCATTTTAAGAAAAATTATCTAAAAACGAGTTTCGTTTTAAAAAATTTAATTAAAAACTAATTTAGGATCAATTAAAATAATTTTCAACGAAAATAGTACGAATATGTTTATATCATCAATTTTATCTAACGAATTCAGTAATGAAAGATCCGAATCACTATGCAGACATGTATAACGCATATGAAAAAAATCCAAAAAAAATCAGAGTGTTAGATAGTACTCTAAGGGAAGGGGAACAACATCCAGGTGTTTCATTTACAAATAAACAAAGAATCCAGATTGCATGGATGTTAGATTATTTTGGAGTGGATCAAATAGAGATTTCACCAATAGTATCAAAAGATCACAAAGAAGCAACTAAAACAATTATCAAACAAGGGCTAACAGCAGATATTGTATCTCACGGACGTGCACTTAAGGAAGATATAGACATTTCATTAGACTGTGATGCAAAATGGTGTGCAGCATATTTAGGAATTTCAGATATACATCTAAAAGACAAATTACGTATTTCTAGGGAAGAAGCTTTGGAAAGAGCAGTAGGAACTGTAGAGTATGCAAAATCTCATGGATTAAAAGTAAGATTTACAGTAGAGGATGGAAGTAGGGCAGAACCAGAATTTTTACTAACAGTATGTAAAGCAATTGAAGAAGCAGGAGTAGATAGAATTAGTCTTCCAGATACAGTAGGGATTTTACGTCCAATTGGAATGTATAATTTTGTAAAAAAAGTTAGAGAAGTTGTAGATATTCCATTAGATGCACATGTTCATAATGATATTGGTTTTGCAGTAGCAAATGCATTTTCAGCATGTGATGCAGGAGTTAATCAAATCCATACAACAATTGATGGAATTGGAGAAAGAACAGGTATACCACCACTTGCAGAAGTTGCAGTAGCACTAACTTACTTATACAAATCACCAAATGATTTTAGATTAGATATGCTATTGGATTTATCTAGATTAATTGAAGACTATACAACAATCAAACCATATGATTCAAAACCAATAGTAGGATCATCAGCATATAAACACAAAGCAGGTACACATCTTGCAGCAATTCTCAAAAATCCAGCAGCCTATGAACCAATACCACCAAGAGCTGTAGGAAATAGAAGAAGAATAGTATTTGGAGAATTAGCTGGAAAAACAGGTGCGGCCTATCTAATGTCATTACTAGGATTAGAAAAAGATGACGTAGGTGCAAAAGCTGTTGCAGTAGGACTAAAAAATCTAAGAATGGGGGATCTAATAGAAATTCCACTTGAGGATAGACTTGAAAAAAAGATTGTTGAAGATAAATAAAGAGGAGAAATGAATAAGAGATATGTCAAAATGTGAAGAATGTGATGCAGATATCTCCATACCAAGTGATGCACTTGAGGGAGAAATTGTAACATGTCCAGAATGCGGCGCAAGTTTTGAATTAGCAAAAGGTTCAGATGGTTTCGATCTAAAGCCGGCTCAAACAGTTGGCGAGGATTGGGGACAGTGAATCCAGATGTTACAATTCTTTACGATTCCATACGTTGGGAAGAAAAAGCTCTGCTAGAAGCAGGTAAAAAAAAGAATATCAACATACAGATGGTAGATTGTAAAAAATTAGCATTAGATTTAGAAAAAAAACCTGAAGATTACGGAGTGGTTATTCAACGATGTGTGAGTTATTATAGAAATTTACATTCAACTGCAGCTCTAGAAGGATTAGGAGTTAAAGTAATCAATTGTTTAAACACAGGAGTGTTTGCAGGAAATAAATTATTTACACATATGTTATTAAAAAAAATTGGAGTTCCAACACCAGATGCAACAGTTGCATTTTCTAAAGATGCTGCAATAGAGGCATTAGAAACACAAGGATATCCAAAAGTAATCAAACCAACAGTAGGTAGTTGGGGAAGATTAATTTCAAAATTAAATGATAAGGATTCAGCTGAAGGGATAATTGAAAGTAGAGAAACAATGTATCCAATTTATCAAGTTCATTACTTGGAAGAATTTGTAAAAAGACCACCAAGAGACATTAGAGCAATCATGGTAGGAGAGAAAATAGTTGCTGCAATTTACAGAAATTCTGAACATTGGAAAACAAACATGGCATTAGGTGGAACTGCTGAACCATGTAAAGTAACACAAGAAATGGAAGAAATGTGTATCAAAGCAAAAAATGCAGTTCAAGGAGACATTGTAGGTGTAGATTTAATGGAAAGTGAGGAAAAAGGTCTTGTCGTTCATGAAGTTAACAATACAACAGAGTACAAAAATACTGTAAGAGTATGTGAAATAGACATACCAGCTCTAATGCTAGATTACGCGCTAAAAGTAGAAAAGTAAAATGGAAAATCATTTTACGGTAACCCCTAGGTTTGCAACAAAGATGCTAGAAAAAGCACTTCGACTCTACACACCATCACTCAGTGAAAAACCAATGGCAGAATTTTTGGTAGACAAATGTGATGATTTAGGATTTGAAGATATACAAATTGACGAAGTAGGGAATGTTATTGCAACAAAAGGAACCGGATCTCCACGAATAATGTTATGCGGTCACATGGATGTGGTTCCAGGAAAAGTAAAAGTTAGAAAAGAAGGAGATTCACTTTATGGTCGAGGAGCATCAGATGCAAAAGCACCATTAATGGCAATGTTATTTGCTGCAGCATCAATTGAAAAGAATCAAGGGACAGTAATTTTTGTAGGGGCAGTAGATGAAGAAGGAAATGCAATAGGAATTAAAAATATTGTAAAAAAAGAAATGAATATTGATTATGCAGTATTTGGAGAACCAAGTGGAATTAAACAAGTAACAATTGCATACAAAGGTAGATTAGCAATTAATCTAAAAATCAGCGTACCAGATAGTTCACATGCAAGTGCACCATGGCTTTCAAAAAATGCCATTGAGGAATCAATGATATTTGTAAAAGAATTAAAAGAAAAATTAGAAGCAAATCAAGATGGAAAAACCAAGGGAATGTTGTTAACTGCAACCATGACTGAAATTAAAGGTGGAACAAGTCACAATATAACACCAAAAGAATGTGAAACTCTTTTCGACATAAGAATTCCAGTGAACATGAATTGTAAAACTATTGAACAAAAAATTGCAACATTAGTTAAAGAAATATCTCAAAATAGAAAAGTTGAAGCATTTTATTCAATTTTAGATGAAACAGAGCCATTTGAGGCACCACATAATTCAGCACTAGTTAGAGCATTTACACTAGGAGCAATGCAAGTAGTACAATCCAGACCAACTTTAATTAGAAAAACAGGAACAGGAGACATGAATGTTTTAGGTAATCAATGGAAAATTCCAGTTGTAACATATGGTCCAGGGGATCCACATGAAGCTCATACAATAGATGAAAAGGTTTCAATTGAGGAGTACCTAAAAGGCATAGAAATTCTCAAAGCAACTTTACAGCATTTAAAAAGACTTCATGATAAAAAAATGCAATAATGTTATCATTTGTAGGTCTAGGAATTTCAGGATTTGAATCCATTCCAATTGAAGGATTAGAAATAATATCAAATGCAGATATTGTATACCTTGAACAATTTACTAGTCCAATTGGAAAATCAGATTTAGAGAAAATTAAAAAAGCAATGAAAGGTGAATTCATACCTGCAAAAAGATGGCTAGTTGAAGATGGCAATGAAATTTTAGAAAAATCAAAAGAAAAAAAAGTGGTGCTGCTATCATATGGGGATCCATATATTGCAACAACACATATTGAATTACGAACAAGAGCAATTGAATTAAAAATAGAAACACGTTCGATACATGCAGCATCATCACTTACATCAATGATAGGAGAATGTGGTTTGCATTTTTACAAAGTTGGAAGAATTGCAACAATAATGAGTGAAATGAAATCACTAACAACTCCATATTATGTAATTTATAAAAATATTATAGAAGGTAACCACACAGTATTATTACTAGAATATAATCAAGACAAAGATTTTTTTCTAGATCCTAATGATGCACTAAAAGGATTACTGGAAACAGAAGAGGGTCAAAGAAGAAAAGTTCTCACAGATTCAAGCTATGTCATAGTTGCTTCAAGAATTGGTTTTAAAGATCAGACAATAATTTCAGGTAAAATATCTACTTTAGCACAAATAAATTTTGGAAAACCACCTCACACGATAATTATTCCAGGAAGATTACATTTTACAGAGTCAGATGCTCTTAAATTATTTGGTCAATGTATGGATGAGCCATTCGATAATTCTGAAAAAACAGAAAAAATTTCAAATCAAATGATGAAAAAATATGTTCCAATGGTAAGAGAAGCACTTGAAGAAATTATACCATATTATAAAAATCAAAAAGAATTTGAAATAATTTTAGAAAATGTAGAATTATACGTTAATGATGCAGAGAAATTTTTAGAAGAAGGACAAGATGAAGTTGCAATTCTGAGTATAGGATATGCAGATGGATTAGTAGATGCATTAAGATTGGCAAAAGGCCTTGAACCAAAAATGTGATATTATCAATAAATTAAAGAAGAGGTCAAAAGATACAAAAACATTGGAATTAATTGAAAAAACAATTCTCTCAACAATGTATGTATGTCAAATTAATGAAAGAAATCTTACAGATAGTCTAAAGGAAAAAAACATACTTTCAAAGGATCAAATAAATGAGAAAATTGATGATTTGATAGAAAAAAATCTTGTAAATAAAGATAGAATAACACTTACAGAAATTGGAAGAAATTCATTATGTGTAGTATTAGCAGGTGGAGTTTTTGATATTATTCATCCTGGACATATTTCTACATTAAATGCAGCAAAAGCACTAGGAGATGTATTAGTGGTAGTTGTAGCAACTGATAATACAGCAGTAAAAATGAAAAAAAGAAATCCATTACACAATCAGGAGCAAAGACAAGAATTGGTAAAATCACTTAAAGTAGTAGATTTGTGCTTAATTGGACAAGAAAATGATATTTTCAAAACAGTAAATCTTGTCAAACCACAAATCATTGCATTAGGGTATGATCAAGTTCATCAAGAAAAATTCATTACAGAAGGATGTAAAAAAATCAAACTAGATGCAAGAGTTGCTAGATTACAATCTCCAATTCCAGAAAGCTCTAGTTCTAAAATTGAGAAAGAATATGGAGAATCAATCCATGGAATCTAAGAATTAATTTCAATTTTAATTGAAACTTTTGAACCATCTTTTAATTTAGCATTTTTACGTAAACAAACTTTGGATATTAATTCAATTACAGAATCATCATGATGAGTACGCTCAAGTACGATTAATTGGCAATTTATTGAATTATTTAATTTAGCTGAAAAACATTTTACCCAGCCATATGTCCTCTTACCATCAGAGAAGCTCTTTATTTTAATTCCATTCAAAGTTTCAAATTGTTTAATGGATTCTTGATGAATTTTTTGATCCAATCTAACATTAAGAGTTCCAGGAAATGGAATGTATCCAATTTTAGATTGAAATTGTTTAGTGTAACCTTTTAATCCCATATAGTATGCACCTTCACCCATTCCTGAAACTAAAGTACCTTTTAGATCAATATGAGATGGTGAAGAATCTAAACTTTTTTGTAAAACAGAAGATAGTTTCACCATTTCAGAAAAACCTTTACTAGTAATTTTTACTGAAAGATTTCTTCCATTAATTATTCGTGTAATGAATTTATTTTCTTCTAATTCAAGTAAATGCTTAGATGCTGCTTGTTGTGATTTATGAATATTTTTTCCTAAAGAAGAAGTTGTGATAGTTACATAATTGTATTTTGCTCCTTTAGATAATAAATGAGAGAGAGTTAAGAGGTGCTGAATTTTTAGTTCAGTCATCTAAAATCCTAAGATACGCCTAAGTCAGCGAATGTTTTTAGTGTCATGCCATCAGAATTAGAAAGTTTTGCAACTCTATGTCCAACTACACATTCAATACCAGCATTTTTTGCACCTTCTAAAAGTCTCTTTGTAATGATACCATCTAACAAAAGATATTTGATACCAGATTGTGAGGATAGTTTGCTAACTACTTCACTTATTGGAACTTTAAAAATTTCATTTTGATCACCATCCAATGCAATAGCTTCAAGGGTTTCATTGAGATTTGGAAAAACTTTGGTAGCTACATCTGTAATAGATTTATCATCTTCACTTACAAATTTTGGTGCAGGTTTACCATTTTTAATTTCATCAGCAATAGGTCTTAGAATTTCATCTAGTCTTTGAGGAGTTAATTCTTCTACTTCAACACCAGTATCTGCTTGTAATTCATAATCAAGTGTGACAACAGATTTGAGTTCCTTAAGAATAAAACCACCGGCTCTATCGCCATCAATAAAAGCAACAACAGTATCTTTTTCAGCACATAATTCTTTTATAGATTCATCAATTTTTGCACCTTCAATTGCAAGAACATTATCATATCCAGCTCGTAAAAGATTAATCACATCAGCTCTACCTTCAACAAGAATTATCCATTTTGAATCAAATACACCAGAACTACAAGTTAATTTTGATGATCCGTATGTAGATAATTTACCAGAATCACCCTGATGAACATCATTTAACATGGTCTCTCCTTCACTAACTGTTTTTGTTGCCCATTTTTGCTTAATTTCTTTGGCACGTCTTACAATATCATCTTTCTTTGCAGCTCGTACATCATCAATTGCATCTAATGTAAATTTACAATCAAATGGACCAACTTTATCTATACTTTCAATACCTGCAGCAATTAATGCGCATGTATCAATATCAGTACTCATTGGAATTACTGCATTTCCGCTTGTAGTGTTAGAAGTAGATTTAGCAATAACTTCAATACGTCCTACTTTTGAAACTCGTTGCAGTTCATTTAGATTCATCTCTGGGCCTAACAGTCCTTCTGTTTGACCAAAGATGGCGCCGATTATATCGGCTCGTTCAACGAGTCCATCAACTTCGTAGGAAAGTTTAACGTGATATTTGACAATTCCTGATTGAGGCATATACTCTTCATCTCCTTTATCATTATACCCTAAATTCTAATCTGTGATATATGAGGGTATCGAAAAATATAGATAAATTTTAGATAAAGCAAACGCTAAGTGAATTAAAAAATGAAAATAAAGGATACTAGTTTATTCAGTACTAAATGAGTGGCCACATGAACAGGATTTTGTAACATTTGGATTGTTAATTTTAAATCCAGAACCCATTAGGCTTTCAATATAGTCAACGTTTGCACCTTGTAAATGATCGACACTGTAGCTATCAACTAAGAGTTTAACACCATTTTCTTCAAGAACTAGATCATCTTCTTCTGGGGCTTTTTCAAATCCCATTCCATAAGATAATCCAGAACAACCTCCACCTTGAACATATACTCGTAAGTATTCAGGGGATTCGGCTTCCTCTTTCATGAATTCATGAATTTTCTCAGCTGCTTTTGCAGTAACTGTAACCATTTTTTGTGTTTGTTCAGTTGCCATTATGATCAAAAACCAATTTCAAATTATAATAAGTTTTTCCCCGTCAACATACTAGTAATCTAAATAGGCTCAACAGATAATAAAAATAAAAAAAGAGACTGAAATAGCTTATTTTTTGGATTTATTTACAAATGCAGTCATTCTCTCTTCGCGATCAGGATGTGTAAAGCAATTTCTCCAAGCAAGGAGTTCAATAGAAAGACCAGTATCAAGATCTGCATTTCTTCCTTTATTGATTGCGACTTTAGACATCTGAACACCCATTGTAGAGTTTCCAGCAATTTTTTGTGCCATTTTCAAAGCTTCTTCTTGTAGTGATGCAAGAGGAACTACTAGGTTTACTAGACCAATTTCTTTTGCTTCATCTGCTTTGACCATTTTACCTGTGTAAACAAGTTCTTTTGCCTTTGCTATTCCCACGATTCTCATCAATCTTTGTGTTCCACCCCATCCAGGAGGAATTCCAATTGTTACTTCTGGTTGACCCATTCTAGCTGTATCTGCAGCTATTCGGATATCACATGACATTGCAAGCTCACAACCTCCACCTAATGCAAAACCATTAACAGCTGCTATAGTGGGTTGTTTTACTAATTCAACAGTTGAAGTTACAAGTTGACCAGTTTTTGCATAATCAACTGATTCATCTGCAGAGATTTTAGACATGTATTCAATATCTGCACCAGCAGAAAATGCCTTTTCTCCCTCACCTGTCAAAATGATAACTTTGACATCATCATTATGATTTAGTTCTTCAAAAGTTTTGATTAGTTCTTTTGCAACATCAATATTCATAGCATTGAGTTTGTCAGGTCTATTGATTTTGACAGTACAAATGCCATCAGAAGTAGATTTGGTAACTAGTGACATGATAATTTGCCAAGTTATGAGAAACTTAAATGTTATCTATTTTCCTTGTATTTTGCCAAATTGAACTAATGCACCTGCAGCTTCAACCCAAGTTCGAAGGTCTTGATAAACTGGAACATTATGTTTCTCAATTAATTTTACCATTTTTTCAGTATATGGACCGCCATTACATCCAACTAAAAGTGGTTTCTTTCTTTTCTTTTGGAAATCAGCAAGATAATCAACAATTGTTTCTTCAAGTGGATCATCTTGGAAGACAAACCAGGGCATAGCAATATCAATATTTTTTTCTTCCATGAAGTGTTGAATTACAAATCTATAATCTTCTGCAGTTGCACCGCCACCTACATCTGCCGGATTACCACTATGAATAGGAACAGCTATTGGAAAATGAGCCTTCATCTTTTTGACACGTTCTGGTGATAACTTTCCTATTGTAAGACCAAATTTTTCTAATTGATCCATTCCACCAATCATTGGACCAGCACCATTACTAGTCATAGCAACATGAGTTCCTTTTGCAGATGGTTGCCATGCTAATGCCTTTAGAACTCCAACTAGTTGTTGATAACTGTCAACTGAAATAATTCCTGCTTGTTTGAATGCACCCATAATCATTGCATTTGAGCCACCAAGAGAACCAGTATGAGATGCAGCTTGTTTTGCACCTGCAGCAGTTCTTCCACTCTTCCAAATAACGATGGGTTTCTTTGTTTCTTTCATTACACGTTTAGCTGTATTGATGAATTTTCTACCATCACCAAATCCTTCAACGTATAATCCAATTACTTTAGTTTGAGGATCATTTGCAGCATACCATATCATGTCTGCTTCATCAACATCAGAGCGATTACCGAAACTGATCATTTTTGATAAACCAAATAGATCAGCACTTTCTAACATACTAATTCCCATAGTTCCACTTTGTGAGAAAAATGCAACAGGGCCAAGTTTTGAACGTATCATTCTTTCTTGTCCTTGGAATGCACAATCAAGTCTATTTGCTGCATTAAACATTCCAATACAATTAGGACCAATTACACGAATTTTGTGTTTTATAGATAATTCTTTGACTTCAGCTTCCATTACTGCTCTGTCACCACCAAGTTCTTTACCGCCACCTGAAACAATTACAACATTATGAATTCCTTTTTTAGCACATGCTTTCATAATTGGGACACATGCTGAAAGATCAATACAAACAACAACCAGATCAACTTTTCCTGGTATGTCTTCTAATGATGGATAACATTTGATTCCAAGAATTGATTTTTGTTTAGGATTAATCGGATAAACTTTACCTTTGTAATCTTGTTTTCCAAGTGCATCTAATACAGAATTACCAATCTTTCCAGGTGTTGCAGATGCACCAACTAGTGCAACAGATTTTGGAGTAAAGAAGGACTCCATTGATGTAATGTTTGGTTTAGCTTTTGAGATTGAATTCTTTTTGAATTTATTATTTAAAATAATTTTTGCATCAACTACAAAATGAGATTTTGGATATACAATTACTGGATTAAAGTCAATACTGTTAATGTAATCGGCATTATCTACACCTAGTTTACCAATGTCTACCAACATTTTTGCAACCATGTTTAGGTCAACTGGAGCACTACCTCTGAATCCTTTGAGAAGTTTGGAACCTTTGAGTTCATTAATCATAGATTTTGCATCAGATGTTGTAATTGGTAACATTCTAAATGCAACATCTTTGAAAACCTCAGTCATTACTCCACCTAATCCGGCCATGATCATTGGACCAAATTGTGGATCATTTTGAATACCTACAATTAGTTCAACACCTTTTGGAACCATTTTCTCCAAAAGAATGCCTTTAACGTTAACTCCTTTCTTTTTAGAAAGTCTACCATACATGTCATTGAATGTTTTTTTAACATCAGCTACATTGTTTACTCCAACTTTGACACCACCAACATCAGTCTTGTGTAAGATTTGTGGAGATACTACTTTCATTACAAGTGGAAAGCCAATTTTTTTTGCTTGTTTTGCCGCATCTTCAGCAGATGTTGCTAATGCAAATGGTGGAACTTTGACACCATAAGATTTGAGAATAGATTTTGATGATTCTTCAGTGATAACCTTGTGATCGGTTTGAATAATTTCTTCAAAAATTTTCTTCACTGCTGACATCGTTCGATCGATAAATCAAAACTCAATATATTAAACTTTGGTCAAAGATCAAATGATGATTTGAAATTGTTGTAAAAATTCTTCATATTTGATTTTACAATTGAAATATTTTCATTTATTTCTGATCGGATTTCTTGCGGATTGATATATGAGATTTTTTGTAATTTTTCTTTGGTGTTATCAAGCCACAAATTCACCATCTCTTCATTTACCTCTAAATGAAATTGTAATCCAATAGCACTTTTGTATTGAAATGCTTGATTTAGATAATGTTCAGATGAGGCTAATCTCAGGGCACCTTGAGGCAAATCAAAGGTATCACCATGCCAATGAAAAACAGTGAATGGATTTTGAAAACCTGAAAAAAATGTAGAGTCATTAGAAATTTTCAAATCATTGTAAAAACCAATCTCTTTTTTTGGACCAGAATAGACTTTAGCACCAAAAGTTTTTGCAATTAGTTGGGATCCTAAACAAATTCCCAAAACAGGGATATCATCATTGACAGAATTTTTGATGAGTTGTTGTTCTTCTATAAGGTATGGAAAATCATCATTAGCACTTTCAGGGGCACCTAATATCACTACCAATGAAAATTTTTTGTTAGGAATGATTTCATGTTTTGCATTAATTGAAGTAATATCAAATCCATCACGAGATAATAATTCTCCCAAATATCCTGAACTTTCAATCCGAGTATTTTGTATTACTAAAACATCAGACATATTTTAAATTAAATTGAAAAATAATTAGATTAAGGCCAAATGCCTTTTTGATTAAATGCTTCTAGAACACGTTCAACTGCTAAAACCATGGTAGCTTTACGCATATCGACTTTATGTTTTTTAGATAATGCATATGCATCTTTGAATCCTTGTGTAATATTTTTCTCCATCTTAGATGCAACTTCATCAAAGCTCCAATAATATCCCATATTATTTTGAACCCATTCCAAATAAGAAATACAAACACCACCAGAATTAGCCAAGATATCAGGAATAACAATAATTTTTTTCTTTTCAATTACAGGATCTGCTTCAGGTAATGTCGGACCATTTGCAGCTTCAGCAATAATTTTACAATTTAGTTTTTTTGCAATTGCTGCAGTAATTTGATTTTCTAAAGCACCAGGTATCAAAATATCACATTTTGCAGTTAGTAATTCTTCAGTTGAAACTTTTTTGCTTCCAGTAAAACCTACAACAGAACCAGTTTTTCCTTTATGCTCTAAAATTTTACTAACTTTAGCACCCTTTGGAATTAAGATAGAACCTTTTGAGTCACTTACACCAACTACTGTTGCACCCATTTTTTCTAAATATTCACCAGCAAATGTAGAGGCATTACCAAATCCTTGTAAAACTACTTTTGCACCTTTTAATTTAAGTTTCAAAGTTTTTGCAGCTTCTCTTACCGTATATGCAGTTCCTAAACCAGTTGCAACATTTCTTGCTAAAGAACCACCCATTGAAATTGGTTTACCAGTAATAACACCTGGAGAATACTTGTTTCCATTTAGTTTACTAAAGGTATCCATAATTTGGGTCATCTCTCTACCAGTTGTATAAACATCAGGAGCAGGAATATCTTTTTCAGGTCCAATAATTTCAGAAATCTTGTAAGCAAAACCTCTAGTTAATCTCTCCATTTCACCATCACTAAGTTTTTCAGTTTTTGGATTAACATAGATAGCACCTTTTCCGCCACCAAGAGGAACATCAACAATTGCACATTTCCATGTCATCCATGAAGAAAGTGCCATAACTTCTCGTTCCATATATTCAACACCACCTTCGGGATTGAAATAACGAATACCACCTTTGTATGGGCCTCTATCATTATTGTGTTGACTTCTAAAACCAGTAAATATTCTAATTTTTCCATTATCCATTTTAACAGGGATCTTAACTCTCAACATTTTATTTGGCATTGCAAGATACTCACGAAGTCCTTTGTCCTTAATACCAAGAATATCACAAGCATCATTGACTTGTTTAGTTGCATTGGCAAATGGATCGTGCTTTACCATAATAACGATAATACTATTATTCAGATTATATAAGTTTGGTTCAAAAATGAAGATTAAGATTTTAAATTTATAAAAAAATTCACAATAGCAGATAGATAATTACCCTTAAATTGACTGAGAATGAACTTGTGATATCATGATGGCATCACGAGGTTACGATATGACACCTACTATGTATTCTCCAGACGGCAGAATCTACCAAGTAGAATACGCAATAGAGACTGTAAAAAGAGGAACATTAGCAATTGGCATAAGTACCAAACAAGGAGTAATCATGGCAGTTGAAGAAAAAGCAAGAGCATTACAAACTAAAAATATTACACAGAAAATTTTCCAAGTAGATCATCATATTGGAGTTGCAGCAGCAGGATACATTCCAGATGCACGTGTTCAAGTAGATAGTGCAAGAGCATTTTCACAAGGAAATAAAATGACATATGATGAAGCAGTAGAAATTACAACAGTTTCAAAATATTTAGCAGATACAGCTCATCAATTTACTCAATATGGAGGAGTACGTCCAAACGGAGTTTCAATGATCATTGCAGGAGTTGATCAAAAAGGGGAATCCATCTATGTAATAGATCCTAGTGGAACATATGTACAATTCACAGCAGTTGCAATAGGTGCAGGAGCTGATGAAGTAAATTCATTTTTAGAAAAAAATTACAATCCAGATATGAGTTTAGAAGATGCAGCAGCATTAGCTATTGCATCAATCAATTTGAATGTAGAAGCAAAAGATGAAATTAAAAATGTCAAAATGGCTAAAGTTTCATCAGAGTCAAAAGTTTTTGAAAAAGTTTTAGAATCAGATTTAGAAAACTATTCTAAAAACGTATCAAAGTTTACAAACGAATAGAAGTTTTAGAATTGAAAAATATTCAATTAGATACAAGGAGAAAATAGATTTGGGTTTAGGAAGTAGTTATTGGAGTGAAGTTATAGAAGTACTTCGAGAAATTATTCCAATTTATGATAAGGTTAATTCAATAATATCATTAGGTAAAGATGTAGAACATAGAAATCGAGGAATTTCAGGAAGAGTACTCAAAGGAAATAAAATTTTAGATGCAGGTTCGGGGTTTGGAAATATGTCTAAAACTGCACTAAAACTTACAGATGGAGATATTTCAATTACACTTTATGATCCTCTAGTACCTATGCTCAAAAATACAGGTTCACATTTTGAAAAAATTCCAGATATGGCAAATGGAGTTTTTGAACATATACCATTTAGAGATGAAGAATTTGATGCAGTGTTGTGCGGATATTCATTAAGAGACGCAATTAATTTAAGAATTGCAATTTCTGAAATTCACAGAGTATTAAAAAAAGAAGGACGCATGGTAATTGTAGATTTAGGAAAACCAGATAAAGGAATCATCAGAGCAGGGGTTGCATTTTATCTGAGATGTATCTTACCAATTCTTGCATTTAGTGCAGGAGGACGATTAGGATTAAAATTTGGAACACTATACGGTACATTCCAAAGATGGCCTCAAAATAAAAAACTAGAAAAATTACTATTAGAAAAATTTTCACGAGTGGAATTTGAGAAAGATCTTATGGGTGGCGCAATAATGGTTGCAGCATACAAATGAATAGAGTTTTAATTTTAGTAAACATAACAGGATTAATCATAGGGATTTCATATGGTCTTCATGGTCCAATACTTCCAATTTTTGCAAAAAATGTAATTGGTGCAACATATTCAGAATTAGGTTTTATCGGATTAGCAAATTTTGTTCCATACATGTTCATTCCACTTTTTGTAGGAATATTGTTAGATAGAATAAACAATGCATACATACTAGCAATAGGGGCAGCACTCAATTCAGCATCAATTTATCTTCTATCCATTGCACAGTCAGTTCCAGAAATAATGGGATTTAGGATAATGACAGGCATAGCTCATGCATTTTTCTGGCCACCATGTGAATCAATTATTTCAAATGAGAGTACAGAGAAAAATAGAGTCAAAAACATCTCTTGGTTTACAATGTTTTTTGTAATGGGTTTCATGATAGGCCCACTACTCGGAACTGTGTTTTTAGAAAACATAGATGCCACATATAGAATACTGTTCCAAATTGCAGCATTCATTTTAGCTGCAGGAATAATTACTGCACTACTTGCATCAAAAAAACATATCAAAAAACATCATGAAAGATTTTCTTTTTCAGCAATTAAAGATATGAAAAAATTTCCCGAAGTCATTACATTACTAATTTTCTGTACATCATCGTTTGGAATAATTTTAACAATTTTTCCTGCATTTCTTAATGATAAAGGAATGGGTGCAACAGATATTTTATATTTATATTTTGCATTTGGAATTTCACGAGTAGTATCACTTGCATTAGCAGGACAATTTGCAAAAAGAACAAGTCAAACTTTGATTGCAGCTACACTAGCAGTTTCTTTAGGATTAGCAATATCAGTAATTGCAGATTCAATCATAATGTTTGGAATTGCCATAGTGTTAATGGGATTCGGATTTAGTATATTTTTCCCATTAACTTTAGAAATTATTTTAAGCAAAACAAGAAAAGGCATATCTGGAAAAATAATTGGAGCATATGAAACAATTTTTGGATTAGGATGGGTAGTAGGACCAACTATAGGAGGACCAATAACTCAAGCATTTGGAGATGAAACACCATACATCATATTTTCCATTATAGGTATAGGAATTACAATACTAGCAATAATTTCAAGAAAGAAATTGGAGCCATTGAAAATTAGTGAATAAATAATTATTCAAAATTACAAGTAAAGTAGGCACAATATCAAGCATTACGTTTAATTTTAAATCAAAGAATGTCTGAACATGTTAGAATATTCATTGAATATAGGTGGAAGTGAATGGATGATCATCATATTTGTTGCAGTTGTATTAGTTTTAGGAACTGGTAAGCTTCCAGGAGCAGCAAAAAAAATGGGAAAAGTTGTCAGTGAATACAATAATGCCAAAAATGAAATTCAACAACAAATGAAAGAAGTAAATGAAGAAATTCCAAAAATATCAGGACCAGTTGAAACAGAAAGGGAAAAATTAGAAATGATAGCAAAATCAGCTGGAATTAAAACAGAAAATAAAACAGATGATGAACTTCAAAAAGAAATTTCTTCAAAGATGGGGAAAAGAACAACAGACACTACTGAAACAAAATAAAAATTATTTTGATTTTTTAATTCGATATAGATCTTTATCTAATCTCTTTTTAGCAAATTTATAATAATCAGGAACAATTTCAAATCCAAGAAAACGACGATTAAATAATTTACTTACAACAGCAGTTTGTCCTGAACCTAGAAAAGGATCAAACACAATATCTTTTTTTTCACTAGAATATTCTAATAATTTTTTAATTATTTCTAATGGAAGTTTAGTAGGAGTTTTTTCATCTCCAGACCAATATTCTCGTTTAATATCCCAAACATCTTCTTTATCACGATAATGAAGACTACGACCATCCTCAGTTTTATCCTCTTTTTTGAATCTAGAAAAAGGAAAAAATTTTCTTTGTTTATCATCTTTGCAAACATAAAGACAATGATAATGGGAAGTAACAAATTTCTTTTTTGTCACAACACCAAATTGATATTTCCAAATAATATGATTAATAGTTGTAAATCCAACATCATCTAAGGCACGTAAGATATCCTTGAGATTATTCCAGCCTGAAAAAACATACATGCTGCCAGAATCTTTTAAAATTCGAAACACCTCATTCATCCAAGAGAATGTAAAATTATAGTAATCTTCAGGCTTGATTTCATTGTATCCAGATAAGACATTAGAAGCAGTTCGATTGTAATTGGCTTTTTTTGCTTTAAAATCAATAGCAAATGGTGGATCAGTAATCACAAGATCAATTTTATTTTTAGGAATTAATTTCATTCCTCCAATACAGTTTTGATTGTAAATGTTGTTAATTTCTATTTTTTTCATTTTTAAATTGAAGATTGTTTCTAGGTTAATAATCTCATTGGTTATTAAAAAAAATTAATTGATCCAGTTGATGGAGATAAACCACTAGTCTAGAAAATCAAAATGGGATAAATATAAGCAAAAAATTAGATAACTATGGAAAAAGTTGCTTTAGTAACTGGTAGTTCATCAGGTATTGGATTAGAAACAGTATTAGCACTAGCAAGAGACGGATATGAAACATTTGCAAGTATCAGAGATATCAAGAAATCAGCAGAATTAGAATATGCAGCAAAAAAAGAAAATCTCAAAATAAAAATTATTGAATTAGATGTAGATAAAGAAGAATCAATTGTTACAGCAATTAAAAAAATATCCTCAGAACATGGAAGATTAGATGTTTTAGTTAATAATGCAGGATATGGTCAATTTGGATGTACTGAAGATATTACATTAAATGATTTTAGAAAACAATTTGAAACAAATTTTTTCAGTATTGTTAGAATAATTCAAGAAATATCTCCAATCATGAGAAAACAAAAATCTGGAATTATAGTTAACATAAGTTCAATTGCTGGAAAAATAGGATTACCAGGTTCTTCAGCTTACATCAGTTCAAAATTTGCTTTAGAGGGATTTAGTGAATGTTTAAGATATGAACTGGGTCAATTTGGAATAAAAACTACGTTAATCGAACCGGGAGTAATTAAAACAAACTTTTTTGATTCTATGAAAATACCAGAATCAAAAATAGATCCAAAATACAAAGAATTAACAGACCACATTTTAGCAGGTCTTAAAATGATGGCACAAATGGGAACCCCGCCATCACAAGTTGCAGATGTAATTATGAAAGTAATTCATAGTGATGAAATTTTACCTCGTTATACAGTAGGTACAGATGCCGCCATGTTTATGGAGGCAAAACAGTCCAAAACAGATATAGAATTTGAAAAATACATGAGTAAAGAACTATTTCCAGGCTAAAAATGACTTTACATTAAATTATATACAGATACAGAAGAGTTTTTGTCAAAGTCCACAATTATAAGATGAAAAAAAATGAAATGGAAAAAATTACAACATAATGGAATTCTATTCCCTCCTGAATATGAGAAACAGGGAATTACGATAAAAATCAAAGGGGAGTCTATCAATCTTGATATCAATCAAGAGGAAATGGTGTACCAATGGGCAAAGAAAAAAGATACTCCATATGCACAAGATAAAGTTTTTCAAAAAAACTTTACAGGAGATTTTGCTAAAACATTAGATTCAAAATTTAAAAAAATTTCATATGAAGAAATAGATTTTGCAAATGCTTACAAAATTGTAGATAAAGAAAAAGACCTCAAAGAAATGATGACAAAAGAAGACAGAAAAGCATTAGCTGTAAAAAGAAAAGAATTACGAGAAAAATTAAAAGTAAAATATGGAACTGCCATCATGGATGGAAAAGAAGTTGAAGTTGGAAACTATATGGCAGAACCACCAGGTATATTCATAGGAAGAGGGGAACATCCACTAAGAGGAAAATGGAAACCTAGAGTAACAACAAAAGATGTGACATTAAACCTAGGAAAAGATGCAAAAAAACCAGAAGGTGACTGGGGGAAAATTATTCATGATAATGATTCTATGTGGTTAGCTAGTTGGATGGATTTTCTAACACAAAAGAGAAAATACGTATGGCTTGCAGATACTGCAGGACTAAAACAAGATAGAGATAAAGAAAAATATGAAAAAGCAGTTAAACTTGGAAACGAAATTGAAAAGATAAAAGACAGAATAGTAAAAGACATGAAGAGTAAAGATCCAAAAATTAACAAAATATCTACTGCATGTTATTTAATTTATAGAACTGCTATGAGAGTAGGAGATGAAAAAGATCCAGATGAAGCAGATACAGTAGGTGCTACAACTCTCAGAAAAGAGCACATAAAAATTACAGCAGATACAATTGAGTTTGATTTTCTAGGTAAAGACAGTGTCAGGTGGCAGGAAACAGTAGTAGCTGAAGGTCATGATAAGCAATTTCATGAAAATCTTAAAAAAATAATTGAGAAGAAAAAACCAAAAGAAGAAATTTTTGAAGACATTACATCAAGACATGTCAATCAATACTATTCAGGAATTGTAAAAGGGTTAACTGCCAAAGTGTTTAGGACATATCTTGCAACAGCAGTTGTGAAAAAATATTTAATAAAATATGACAACATAAAGGGAAAAACACCAAATGAAAAATTATACCATGCCAAATTAGCAAACTTGGAAGCTGCAATGATGTGTAATCATAAAAGAACAATTCCTAAAACATATGAACTAACATTACAAAAGAAAAGAGATTCTATTAAAAAATTAGAAAAAGAACATATCTGGAAAA
>Ga0208764_10000194_pt1 | contig 35923 bp, 20 predicted proteins | sample ETNtaG_18_FD_185762 | JGI IMG/M metagenome (GOLD analysis project Ga0208764, IMG submission 185762) | Marine microbial and viral communities from oxygen minimum zone, Eastern Pacific Ocean - ETNP201302SV91 (SPAdes) (version 2) | ecosystem: Environmental > Aquatic > Marine > Oceanic ... | reverse complement strand
TGCGGGTAAAGAATTAGAATTTTTACCCGAATTAGACTCAGAACCAGAGCCAGAGCCAGAACCAGAGCCAGAACCAGAACCAGAGCCAGAACCAGAACCAGAGCCAGAGCCAGAACCAGAGGAAGAACCAGAGGAAGAACCAGAGGAAGAACCAGAGGAAGAACCAGAAATAGTTATGCCTAGAGAAATACCTCCTCCTCCTTTACTTCCACCAATACCTCCACAGGATGAAGAATTGGCTCCTATGCCCCCTCCTCCTCCACCACCGCCTCCACCAATTATTCCTGCCGCCCAGATTTTGTCTTCATTGCCTTCTGAGGAACCAAATTATTGGCCTTGGCCTCAGCAAGAACGTTGGGGAGATAGAGAAGTAGCTCTGCAAGTGAAAGCAGCTATGGAAGCAGCTAGATCTAAGGATATGGCACAGGCAACCGTGCTACTGGATGAGGTAGGTCCTCATCTTGGTAATCGTTCAAAATTAATTTATCCAATTGCTAGATTATTGCAACGACTTGGACGTAGCCAAGCCGTTGATAAGATGCTTGAGAATGCCGATCAATTAATACCTGGAGACAAGGGACTATTAGACGCTAAGAAGAAATTACGTCCTTAGTATCGTAATCTGCGTTCCGTAGATGTCATGCATTAGATGGTTCTCGGGGAACTGTGTCAAGACGCGCTACTTCCTCCATAAGAGTTGATGAAGGCTTAGTTCTTCGTCCAGCAACTATAGATTATAGTTCAGAACTTTTGGAAGCGTTTGAAGAAACATGGCCTGAAGTCAGCCGAGCAATGCCTTGGATAAATCTTGATACTCCATTTCAACAGCAAATTGAATCATTTCTTCAAGAAACTGAAGAAATGGGAAAAAGTGGTCTTATGCATCATTGGGTAATGATCAGACCATGGGATAATAATTTATTGGGTTTAATTGGTTTTGATCATGTCACTCGTACAATTCAAGCTGAGTGGAATTTAGGCTATTGGGTAAGAAGTTCTGCACAGCGACATGGTCTAGCTCAAAAATCGATTAATGCAGCATTGCAATGGTTAGGGGAAGTTCATGAGGTAATAGTTGAACTAAAAGTTGACCCGCTAAATTTAGCGGGCGTCAAGACAGTTTCACAAACAGTTAGCAGTTGGGATGGCGAAAGAAGTGTTTCTGGTGATTCGGCAGTTACTGTTGCTGGTGTGCGCACCTTACACCATTGTCATTTAATTAAAACAGGGCCGAAAAGTTCGATGATTCGGTGAAAACATTTCTTGAAGATTCAAAACCTCTTGCATACTCGCCAATCTGCCCCTAAGGGGCAGAGTGGTCAAATGGTTAACCATAATTATCATCAAAGGTTGCCAGATATAGATTCTGAAGAAACCGATGAATGGTTAGAATCACTACGTTCAGTGGTGGATTCATCCGGCCTTGAGAGAGCGCGTTTATTGTTGCATGAAGTTCTTTCAGAGGCTCAGAATTTGGGGATTGATATTCCCGCATCTTCTCAAACCCCATATGTCAATACTATTCCTTGGGATAATCAAGTTCCATATCCAGGAAATCTGCATTTGGAGGAAGAAATACAAAATACGATATTATGGAACTCTGCATTAATCGTTTCAGATGCGAATAGAAGAATTGATGGTATTGGTGGCCATATATCCACTTATGCTTCATCTTCAACATTGTATGAAGTAGGTTTCAATCATGTATTCAAAGGTAAAGAAGTCAATGGTATTGGAGACGCACTGTATATCCAAGGGCATGGAAGCCCAGGAATATATGCTCGAGCATTTTTAGAGGGCCGCATAACTCGTGAACAATTATCGAATTTCCGCCAGGAAGCGTTTCTTGATGGACTCTCATCTTATCCTCATCCCCGTCTAATGGAAGACTTTTGGGAATATCCAACAGTATCGATGGGTCTTGGACCATTAGCTGCAGTTATGCAAGCCAGATTTTGGAAGTATCTTACGGATAGAAATTTAGTAGACACTTCTCAAAGCACTGTTTATTCATTTCAGGGCGATGGGGAGATGGATGAACCAGAATCGATTGCCGCAATTGCAGTAGCCGGCCGAGAGAAATTGGATAATTTAATTACAATAGTTAATTGCAATCTCCAAAGATTAGATGGCCCTGTTCGTGGTAACTCCAAGATAGTCCAAGAATTAGAAGGGCTGTATAGAGGAGCAGGTTGGGATGTTTTCAAAGTATTATGGGGGACTCATTGGGATCGTCTCTTTTCTCAAGATAGTGACGGCGAGTTACTTGCTAGATTGGAAGAAATAACAGATGGTGATTTTCAGAGAATGAGTACATTACCTGCAGCAGAATTCCGAACTGAATTGTTTACCGGCTCAGAAGCATTAGTTTCTTTAGGGGCAAATTTATCTGATGCAGACATAATCAATTTGAAACGAGGAGGGCATGATCCACTCAAGGTCTACGCTGCTTATCATGCTGCTTTAAAGTCCAATAAACCAGCCGTTATTTTGGCTCATACTGTCAAAGGATGGGGCATAGAATCTTTTGCTGGTAGAAACACAACCCATCAAAAAAAGAAAATGAATCTTGACGATTTACTTGCATATCGTGATCGACTAAAAATTCCAATTCCTGAGGATAGGGTACAAAATGATCCGTTCTATTTACCGGAAGAAGACTCAGAGGCATTAGAATATATGCACCTCTGTCGAACAAAACTTGGAGGATATTTGCCGTCCCGAAGGTCTTTAGAAATAAATTTTGAATTACCTCAAAAAGAAACATATTCTGATTTTGATCAGGGTACTCCAGAGGGCCAGAAAGTATCTACTACTATGGCTTTTGTTCGTTTGTTAAGAAATTTAATGAAATCTGAAATCGGTGATAGAATAGTCCCAATAATTCCCGATGAAGGTAGAACTTTCGGTATGGATCCTTTATTCAGTGAATTTGGAATTTATTCACAACATGGGCAAAAATATAAGCCCGTGGATCATAAGATGATAATGAAATATAAAGAATCTAAAACTGGACAAATTTTGGAAGAGGGGATATCGGAAGCAAATTCTATAGCATCTTGGATAGCCGCTGCGACATCTTATTCTCATGCATCAACTCCAACTTTACCTTTCTATATATTTTATTCAATGTTTGGTTTCCAACGTGTAAATGATCAGATATGGCAAGCAGCCGATGCTAGGTCTAGAGGGTTCTTGATGGGAGCTACAGCAGGGAGGACCACTCTTAATGGAGAAGGACTTCAACACCAAGATGGTCATTCTTTACTACATGCTAGTACAGTACCTTTTTGCCGATCATGGGATCCTGCTTATGCATACGAGTTGGCAACAATAATTAGACATGGTATTGATGAAATGTGGAATCAGAATCTTGATGTATTCCATTATATTATGCTCTATAATCAAAACGAACAGCAGCCTAAAAAACCCTCCAATGTAGATAAAAAGATAATCAAAGGTGCATACAAAATAATTGAATCTAAGGATAATGATAATACTTCAGTGAGGCTTCTAGGATCAGGCCCTATACTTTCTCATGTCATAGAAGCATCCCAGATATTAGACGATTATGGGGTTAATTCTGAAGTTTGGTCGGTTACATCATATGGTGAATTAAGACGAGAGGGTCTTGAATCACAGCGAATTAATCGTCTTTATCCCGAAAAAGAACAGTCATCCTATGTTTCTGAGTGTTTTGGTGATGAAATGACAACAATTGCTGTATCGGACTATATCACTGCAGTCCCTGAAATGATTCAACGTTGGGTTGGTGGAAATTATGTAGTACTAGGGACAGATGGTTTCGGTCGTTCTGATGATAGATCTGAATTGCGTAGATTCTTCGAGATAGATACACCAAGTATAGTTTTAGCAACAATCTCTGCATTAGAGAGAGAAGGTCAAGTTAAGCAAGGTCTAACTAAAGAAATAGTAAACAAGTACAATATTTCTAGAGAAAGAATTGATAAAACAGATTAGATATTTCAATCTGAGTCGTTGAAAATAATTTCTACATCCATTGATTCACTTACTGAGAAACATACAGGGCAACTACAACCTTCTGCAATCAACCATTCGCGATCATTTTTTCCAATGTCTTTTGGCAATATGATTTCAATTTCTAATCTTCCAACACGACGTGGATTTGATGACATAGTCTTCTCTACACTCCCTACCATGCCTTCTATATTCAAACTCCTTTTTTCAGCTCTTATGCCAATTATAGTCATTATACAAGTTAACATTGAAGTAGCTAATAAATCAGTAGGAGAGAAAGACTCTCCTTTTCCATGATTATCAACTGGAGCATCTGTGATTATTTTTTTGCCTGATGGCATATGTGTTGCTGTGCAACGTAGATCACCTTCATATTTGACCTCTATTCTTACCATTTAATCATCTCCTAAACTTTGTAAAACTGGTGAATTTAGAGAGTAATTATACTTCAAAGCCTCTTCTAAACTTACCCAGTCGGGAGTAGTTCCATCAATCCAATCATATCGATGCCCAGGAATTAACCTCCACTCTGAAGGAAGATTTCTAAGTAAACTACGTGCATAAAATATACTATTCCATTGAGCCCCGGGGTCGCTACCTGGTAAATCCACTCTTCCACTGTGGGCAGTAAATAGGAGGTCTCCAGCATGGTAAACACCATGTCCATGAATTGTAACGTGCCCTGGTGCATGTCCTGGAGAATGTGTTACTCCCAGAGTGATTCCCCCAACTGACCATTCTATGGTTGTATCAGGAGGGTTATTCCATTTTTCTGTGAAATCAACATTCTTGAAAACAACATATGCCAACAGTCCCGACATACCTGCATCTGCATGTCCCCATACTTCAACTTCAGGAACCAGTTTCATCATCTCAGCATATCCTTCAACATGATCTCGGTGTGTATGTGTGTAAAGTAGATGCGTGGGTCTCAAACCTTCTTTTTCTAATGCTGAAACCCACCTTCTTGAATCAAAAGGATCTACGATAGCTACAGTTCCTGTTTTACGATTAATCCATGCTGTATTCATATTCATATAATTGCCCATTTGTGTAACCCAGACCTCTACACCGTTGCCTCCATCGCGTATGTCAAACTCTCCGTCTCCTAGCATGATGGCACATCGAAGTAAACCTACTGCATAGCCATACCGGCTCATATTCAAAGGAGAGGTTTCATAGCGAAATCTGTCTTAGAGATAAAAAAGGAGGTGCATTAATGGAATATGACATGCATCGAATAGAAGCGTATTGGCAGAATCAATGGAAAGAAAAGGATGTATTCTCTGCAGAGGTGGATTCTTCTAAACCAAAATTCTATTGTCTTGAGATGTTTCCTTATCCTTCTGGAAATATGCACATGGGTCATGTTAGGAATTATTCTATTGGTGATGCTATGGCCAGGTTCCAAAGGCTGATGGGTAAAAATGTGCTATATCCTATGGGATATGATTCATTTGGTATGCCAGCCGAAAATGCTGCCAAGAAAGAAGGAGGTCACCCCCACAATGTCACTGAGAGAAATATTGCAATGATAAGACAAGACCAAGAAAGAATGGGTTATTCTTATGATTGGAGCCGTACTTTTGCCACCTCAACTCCGGAGTATTATCGGTGGAATCAGGAGATATTCATTCGCTTTTATGAGGCCGGATTAGTTGAGAGACGTTTTGCTCCAGTAAATTGGTGTAATGATTGCGACACAGTACTTGCAAATGAACAAGTTAAGAATAATAGATGTTGGCGCTGTGGTTTAGAAGTTATTCAGAAAGATATGGCACAATGGTTTCTACGTATGACAGAATATGCAGATGAATTGCTTGATGATTTGGAAGATATCAACTTTCCAGAAAATGTAAAAGCAATGCAACGAAATTGGATTGGTAGGTCTCACGGTGCTAAAATAGACTTCGCAGTAGTTGATAATTTAGAATATGTAATCCATACATTTACAACTAGGCCGGATACTATATTTGGCGTTACTTTTGTAACACTCTCGCCCGAACATCCGCTTTGCAAAACCCTTGTTACTGGTACAGAATATGAGGATGGATGGAGAAAACTACGTGATGAATGTTCAAAAATGTCAGAGTTTGAAAGAATCAATTTGCTTAAAGAAAAGAAAGGAGTTCCTCTTGGAAGATTTGCAATCAATCCCATTAATGGAGATCAAGTTCCAATCTATGCTGGAAATTTTGTTGTAGCAAGTTATGGAACCGGTGCCGTAATGGCCGTTCCAGGGCATGATCAAAGAGATTATGATTTTGCTAAAAAATATAATTTACCAATAAAACCGGTACTATCGCCAAACTCTAATGATGAAGCGATAGAGCAGAATCCCGTTTTCGATTCTCTTGGTTATATGAAAAATTCTTCACGCGATGGTTTTGATGGATTATTTGGGGATGAAGCGAAAGAACAAGTTATCAAAACTCTAGAATCAGAAGGAACAGGTCACGGCACCGTACAATATAGGCTCAAAGATTGGTTATTGAGCCGTCAAAGATTCTGGGGAACTCCGATACCTATGTTACATTGTGATGAATGTGGAGTAGTTCCAGTGCCATACAATGATCTTCCTGTAGAACTTCCTTTAGATGTCAAGTTTAGTTGGGATGAGAGTGGAAATCCTCTTGCATCCAGTGAAAAATTTCTTACAGCCATTTGTCCAAAATGTGAAGGCCCTGCTAAACGTGAGACTGATACAATGGATACTTTTTATGATTCTTCATGGTATTTCCTCAGATATGGGGATTCAAAAAATGAAGAAAGTCCCTTTAATCGTGAGATAATTGATTATTGGATGGATGGTGGTGTTGATTTGTATATTGGAGGGATAGAACATGCAGTAATGCACCTTCTTTATGCTAGATTCTTCACTAAAGCAACCCGAGATCTTGGAATGAATACAGTTGGGGAACCATTTGGTCAGTTAGTATGTCAAGGAATGCTTAATGCTCCAGCGCCATTTTGTATCGAATGTAATACTGAATATCATATTGATAATTTCGGAGGGATATGTCCATCTTGCAGCTCTTCTTTGACAACTCGACAGGCTAAGATGAGTAAGTCACTAGGAAATACGGTTAGTCCAGGAATGATGGTTGAGAAATATGGTGCAGATACCGTTCGTTTGTTTATTCTGTTTGGTGCAAATCCAGAAGCTGGAATGGATTGGTCAGATAACGCTATAGTTTCAAATTCTAAACAAATGAATTCTATAATCGAGGCTTTTGAGTCCGCTAATAATTTAGTTGAAAACTCTAGCCCAATTGATAACTGGTTACTAGCTAGAATGAGACTTAATCATTCTCGCTGGAAAGTTGCCATGGAGAATGTAAGTTTACGCGAAGGAGTCATGATAAGCCATTTTGAAATGCTTTCTGATTGGCATTGGTATCTTCGTAGAGGCGGTTCTGATGCCAATACTGCCCAGATATTCTTTTCTCATTGGATCCCAATACTTGCTCCCGCCACCCCTCATATTGCCGAAGAATTTTGGTCAAAAATTGGTGGGGAAGGAATGGTTAGAGAATTCGTAATCGATGCCTTAAATCTAACCGATGAGGATATTATTCATCTTGCTAAAGAGAATTATCTTCGGAATTTAATAGACAGTTCTAGGAACATCAAGGGTCTCGCCCAAAGACATTCTGAAAGTCCACTTTCTAGTTGTATAATTCAAACCGCTGCCAATTGGAAAAAGAATTTAGCAGTTGAAGCCATTGCTCTAAATAGTCAGAACTTTGACTTCAAGAATAATGGCCTAGATTATCTTAAATCATTAGAAATATTTAGTGATGAGAAGTTACGAGGAGAGATATTCAAGACCTGGCAGTCATTGATACAAGGAAGTAAAAAGACTAGAGGTAAAATATATACTTGGTCTGAGGGCGATATATCTCTACTTTCTTCTCAATTTGATGAAACTGAATTGATAAATAATAATTCTGAATTTATTGCAACTGCATTGTCAGTTGATTCAGTAGTTGCTTACATGGTTGGTGATGGAGACGATATAGCTGGTAAAGCCAGAGTCGCTTCGCCCTTGGATCCAGGTATTGCTTTCATCTAATGGCTCTCGTATTTCTGTATATCCTTCACACGGTGGGTTCATGGGGCTCTTTCTCTTCGGTGAGTCGTTGACAGAACAAGATGACAGTAATAAGAGGAGGAAACGCCGCCCTCGTCGACGCCGTAATAGTGCTAAAAAAAATACTTTAGTGACTAACCATGGTGTCGACGATGATGCAATACAGCGAGCGTTATCGAGATTTTCTGTAGAACCTGCTCCTATGGGTTTCTCTCAAGATATAGACCCTCCTGCAAAAGTTGTCAAAATTAAATGGAAATTAAATGCGGTTAAAAAATCAGTACAGATTAAAGCGAGTCCATTGGTTTGTTCTCCCGGTGAATTTGGTTTTCTTCCAGATGAGAAGGTTCAGCAGATAGCAAAAAAGATTGAAAATTTAGACATAACACTCGAACAATCATTATCGCTACGTAGTGCACTTAATCAAGAAAAAAGTGTTTATTCACATGGTAGATTAATGAGTCGTGCAAATGAACTGAAAAGAAGATATGATAGTGGAGAAAATGTTCTTTCCCTTTCTAAAAGATTTGATGCGCCTCCTGTGAATGTATTCCGAGCAATATTAACTGGCCGCGGTTGGTCAAAAAATAAAATTAAGGAAACTCTCAAGAGTCCTAGTAAAATGAGTGAGAGAGACAGGGAGCAATTTGATTTAGCCGAATCCGCCGACCGTGTCAGTTCTGTAAATCAATCTGAGACACAGAATGCTGCTGAGGTTTTTGAAGATATATTATGCCAGTACTTTACTTCCCTTGGCGTTAGATTTCGTAGGCAAGAAGATTTACTTATTGAACAAAAGAAATCAGAAGGACGTGCGATTATAACTCCTGATTTATTGTTATTAGATGATGTTAGAATTAATGGTGTTCCCTGTGCATGGATTGATGCAAAACACTTTTTTGGAGCGGATTTAAGATTTCCTAGAAAGAAAACACAAAAACAAGTTGACCGATATGTCAATGAATATGGCCAAGGTGCTATTGTGTATAGGCATGGTTTTTGTGAAACTTTAAAATTGAAAGGAGCTATATTACTTGATTCTAGTCCTTTAGATTTAGAGCCCTTAGCAACGTTTCATGAACGTATGAAAAATAAATCAGAATAGTCTTCCGACTATTGTTTTTTGAGTTTTAAATCCTGCTTTATGCAGTTCTTCATTTAAATTTGAGAGGTCTTTTTTCTCATTTATGTTTTTGGGAACAATAACTATACTTTTTCCTAACATACATAATAGTGGTTTGTATTCTAGTTCCAAAGAGTTGATAATATTACTAGACAGTTCTAGTAATTCTGATCTTTTTGAATCTAAGAGTAATCCACTTTCTTTGGCAAAAATCTCAGAACTTTCCAGTAAATCATCCCAGCGTGTTTTGTCCCATAAACCCTCAATTAAACAATTCATTTGTTTCATACCTGCTTTACTGATTGATTCTTTCCAGTTAGGATTATCTATATATGAGGAAGTATGTTTTCCAGAATCTTCTTTCCAAGCCAGTAATACTTCTATTTCTTCGGTCCATCCTTCTGAGATTCCTGGCCCTTTTGTCAATAAATTCCCGCTAAAAGGTGAGCCTGGAGCAATTCTCCTTTCCACGCCTCCTGCTGCTAAAGCAGTAACATCTCCTAATCCTGTTGATCTGTGTCTTTCAACCCTATGTGCAATAGAAAAGGCACGTCTCAAACTTTCTTCATGAGGTTCCCCCATTGCTCTTTGCATAGCCAAAGAAGTAGCAATAGCTCCTGCTGCTGACATCCCAAATCCTTGAGATATTGGTAGTTTTAATTTTACTGCTAAGTCCCACTTATGTTCATTAATACCTTGTATATCTTTAGATAACAATTCAGCAACTAGCTTGTATAATTCTAGATCTCCATTACCCTGAAGAAACTTAACATTAATCTCAAAATCTCCATCTGTCCCTCTTGCAATTATCTCTACACCATGGTTCAAACACAGTCCAGCACCTAGACTTCCTTGTTCATTGAAATCGGCCGCCTCATCATTTACTGTGAAAATAAGGGTAACATGCGAACCACATTCCCCTCGTCCCAGTAAAACGGTCATGCCGACATATCCTATACGAAGATGAATAAAAAGTCTTCAATTGAACTAGAATACTGCATTAGAATCTTCTTCAATTGTATTGAATCTTCCAGCTAACTCTTTTACTGCCATATCAAAGGCAATTCTTGGAGTCATTGAACCATCAGTTTCAAAACTTAAGATAAATTCTCCAGGCACTTCCTCAACAGTAATTGCGTCTTTGAAGTTTCTAGATTCTTCTGTTCCTTCACCTACATGGTGTAGTTGTTTCTTCAATTCCTGAACTTTGTTGTAATCGTCTAACTTTCCATCAGTGAAGTCCTTTGCTGTAATTCCTAATTTTAAGTCCCATAGAATTTTTGATTTCGATTTATTATTTATCACACCAATGTGTTTCGGTTCGAAAGTAACGCCACAAGCAGGTGACCATTTTGCGTGATCTCTACCTCTTCCCATAATCGCAGTTGCATAAAATTCAATCATTTGTCCACGGAAAAGTTTTGTGATTGGTATTGTTTTGTATAGTTCAGGAATTTCCAAAGTTGCATCTCCAAGATAGTTTAGATCTCTTGCAGTAACCATGGTTCCTTCTTCACTTCCAAATGCTTTACAGGTGTAAATCATAGTGCACATGGGGCATCCACGATCTTCTTCTACAAGTTCTGAGCAATTAGGACATTCGTGTTGGAAATGAAATTCTTCATGACGAGTTGGTATTGGAATCATTGCCAATCTTTGTGCAATCATTTCATCAGGAAGTGGACCAGTGGTTTCCCACACAGTATCTTCTTGTTCAATAGTTCCCATTTCAAAACGCACGGTTTCTATAGCCATTTTTGGAGTATCGGAGATCAATGCTCTCCTAATAGAATTCACCAAGGCTCTATCTGTATTAGATAATAGGACTTTTATCCTATCATCGGTTTCTTCAATAATTTTAACTTTTACCATTTTTCACACCTCACACTCTTCTTCCACGACGTCCGCCCTTTGCTTTCGTCCCATCTGTAGGGATTGGAGTGACGTCTTCGATTCTTGTTATTTGAACACCAGCCCTAGTTAGAGCACGTATAGCAGAAGTTGCACCAGGTGCATTGTGGTTCTTATTTCCTCCAGCACCTCGATATTTTACTATAACTTGGTCGAATTCCTTCTCAGCCAGCATTTCCGCGATTCTTTCTGCAGCACGAGTGGAAGCGAATTGACCACCAGAATCACTTCCTCCTTTAGTTACCATTCCACCGGAGACTTTGCAAATCGTTTCAGCCCCTGTTAGGTCAGTAGCAGTGATTAGTACATTATTACTTGTACTGTAGATATGTAGAATTGCTTTATGTCCCATCAGTTACCCTCCTCTGGTATGGTTTCCTCAATTTTTGGAGCACTTTCTACATCCTTTTTGATTTGTTCCACAAAGTTCTCTGTGGCTTCTTTAGGAGCTCCGACTTCTTCTGGCTCCTCATCGTTAACCATTGTAAGTCTTAATTTCTCCATTTCTACTCGGAATGGATGGTCAGGATTATTGTATACTGAGTTAGAAGAATAGTGTAATTCTTCTTCTTCTTCTTTCTTGATATGGTATCCTGGTACTGTCATGCGTTGTTCACCTATGGATATGTGACCATGCACAATCATATTCCTAGCAGCACGCATAGATGGTGCTAAACCTCTGTAGTAAACTACCGATTGCAACCTTCTTGAAAGCATATGTTCAACATTTATTTGAAGAACGTCGTCGATACCAGCACCTTCAACAAGTAATCCTTGTCTACATAATGAATGTATCAGATCTTTCTCTTCTCTGGCGAAATGCCCTTCCGTTGTGTCTACTCTCCCGATTAGTTTCATTGCTTGATTTCGATGTCGACGTAGAGATGATTTTTCTCTCCAAATCTCTCTCATGCCGCCTACTTTCTTTAGACCATATTTTTCTTTCAGAGCGTGCTCTTCATCAATACGTGCTTGCTTCCAAGGGTGCGTAGGCGTCTGCGTCTTTGATCTTGCAAATTTTGGATCTCCCATACGATCACCTCACTTCTTCCTCTGCACACCAAGTGCAGTCCCACTTCTTCCGTTACTACGTAGTCTTTGTCCACGAACTTTGTGACCACTTCTATGCCTTAGACCGCGATATGTTTTCATACCTGCTAAACGAGAAATATCATCATCTCGAGTCATTTTAACATCCATTGCAACAAGATGAGCATCTTCGTTTGATTCTAGGTCTCTTTGTCTATTGACTAACCACCATGGTACATTGGTTGCATAACCATCGATTGTTTCTCTGAGCCTGTTTTGTTCATCATCATCTAGATGACCTCCAAGTTTTGTCCCATCTATTTTTGCTAGTCTACAAAGTTGTTGAGATGTCCGCACTCCTATGCCTTTAACCGATGCTAGCCCAATTGCTATTGGTTTCAGTCCATCTATGTCGCTGTCAGCCATTCTGATAATATAGGAGAAGTCGTCTCCAATCTCTTGTTTTTCTTTACTCATTGTACGGTTCCCCCGTGTTCACTGTTTCCAGTGGCCTTTACGGCATCCCCGCGACTTACCAACCCTATTTCAACCCACCCGCTCGTCTTAGAATGAGTTATTTCTCAGAATTATCAAGATTCTTTACAGATAATGTATATCTTATGGCTACCCGTACCTCGTGATAAATTTACATCTACCATGAAAGATCTTGCTCCTTCTACATCGCGAAGTGCCTTATCTAAACGACGTTGTAATGTTGGATGTATTTCAGGATCTAAAGAACACCTAAGAGTTATTTTTCCAATTTCATTCCTACTAGCGGCACTTGCTACTTGATCAATTGTATGCAATTCTGGAGGAGTTAGTCTATGTTGCACAATTTCTCCAGTACTAACTACGAATCCACCTACCTCCTCATCATCATTTAGAGGATCGGTGTGTATTAGTAATGGTCTTCTCCCCTCAAGTCGTAGCCAAGAGTGTCCTGTGTTTGATTTTAGAGCCTTAGTTAACCATTTTTCTTGTAAACCACTTTCTATTAAAGCAGGATCTATTATTGAAATAAATGCCCCAAATGGTGGAGGTTTGTTTAGACTTTCAATCTTAGAATTTTCTTTCCTTCCTTCGATTCTTGATATGATATTTTTTGACCCCATTCTTATGCATCTGCGTTCTTCTTTTGAAGCAATTGAACCAACCCAAAGTGATAGACGATCTACTCTTCCACCTCCTTGGCTTAACCATTCCCATGTCCTCGGAATACCAGGAAATACAGTTTCAACAATTGCTTCCACCATTGATTTTTGTTCATCCCCAAGTCGTGGAGATAAGTCTAGTAAAATAGCCTGTCCTCTTGGTCCAGTTTGTAGATATTCATTCCATGAATTGAGCACAGATCCCAATGATGGTTTCATTTCATCAATGTGGTGGTTCTGAGCATCTCTTGGTCTTGCTGAATCTAAATGTAGCATTGCAATAGGAGGATGGGCTCTTGTTCCTGCTTTTCTTAGACTATTCCAGTAAGCAGTAATTGCTCCTTCAGCATCGCTACCATCTCCAATAATTACTCTATCTAGTGTTTCTTGTATTTCATCACGGTCTGATGCAATATTCATATTTGCTGCACACAAAACAGCGATATTCCCATCTAACTCAATTCCTACAGCAGGCCTTTTCAATTCATTTGCTAATGCGATTAATTGTGCTCCTGATCCTGCAGCAGCATCTAAAATCACTCCTGCGGGTAAATTAGAAGTTTCGATTTCCCTTGCTCTTGCAACTGATATAGACCAAGGAGTTGACAATCTTCTCATATCATCAGTCATATGTAGTGCGGGTTCTCCTTTTCTTGCAGCCTTTGCATCATTACGCTTTTTTGCTTCATCCACCATCTTCTTTGAAGGTGTTAACGCAGTATGTTTGTTATCTTTAGACAAATCATCATCTCCTTATTATATCAAAGCTCTATCGATTTTCACTTCAAATCGTAACCACGTATTTTCTAATTCATGTCCTTCGCTGTTTCCATAAGCTATAGGTGGAGGTAGTAATACGGTGTGTGTTGTTCCTGTATCTGTTATCCATCCTCTATCATCTGCAATATCGAGGCCGATTACAGCCCAACCAAATCCTTTGATATATCTTGAATCATCACCCCCAGTCACGGGTAAATCTCCTTCATCTAATTGTTGATTAGTATCTGCATCCCATAGTATGTAATGGACTTCAATATTATCTCCATCAGTTATGTGCACTGACCTTTCTTCAGTTCCTTTAAATAAATGTACATCTAGATTAATCATCGATGCAGGATTGAATTCAACATGTGTAGCAGTAATAGTGAGATCTTTTTCTGCAATGTCTTCAGTTAGTGATATTTCTATTATCTCAGTGCTATTTCCTTCTAATCCATTCAATAATAGATTTGAACTTCCTTCATTAGTAAATTCTACACCACCACCTATAATTTCTAAAATTAAATCAATAGTAGTATTTCCTCTATTATAGACTACAACACTGGCTCTATCTCCTTCTCCCTGATGTTCCCAGTCACATCTTAATTCTCCAGGATATAGGAAGTATTCATCTTGATCTGCTAATGATTCAGGCCAGTCCCAATCTCCTAATCTTGATTCACAAGTATCGAACAGTAAATCAATTTCCCATGCCCATCTTCCTTCTTTCTTCAAGTCCGCTTCTGTAGCTCCTTCATTTGGGAATAGTTTTTCCAAATCTTCTTGGAATGCTAAAGCTCCAACAACTAGCCATAAGGAGGAGATTATCAACATCATTACAGTAGCAAATGATAGTATAATCATAGCCCTTGGGACAGTCATTTCATTTAGTCCGATAGGTATTGGAGGGTGCTCAATTTCCTCCGATGTATCGGCTATCCAAGACCTCGTCACAGTACTTTGTCGAGCCCAACCCCCATCAAGGTTAGCATATCTCGTTAGTAACAGTTTTTTCCATATTATCTAGTAAAACTGGTCTTAGTGCAACGTTTCTAGTCCATTTCTCTTCAATCTTTTACAATTTCATCTTCATTAGAAAGCCCAAGCCAAGCAACTATTCCTAATTCTGTTGCTAAAACAATTAATGAAATCAATAATGTCATTGGTTCAAGCATTTGCGATCCTAATATCATTAGAGATGCCAGTATGGCTATTATGAGGTCGAATAAACCCCAGATTCGTAGCATCCTTCGAAGTTGTAAGATTCCTACTATCCAGATAATTGTTGACAGACTTATTAGAATGATAGGAAGATAAATAGTTGTGAATTTTCCAGTTAACAATAGTCCCGAGTACAAAAGTAAGTGTGAATCTGTTGCTAATGTCATAGTCCATTTATCTTTCTTCAACGGAACGGTCAGTCCACACAATATTAACAACACTATTCCTACTATTAATGTGAGATCATCGACAGTTCCTTCTAGCACTTGTACCCAATTAGTGAATGAAACTATTGATAATAATCCTACAGGTATAATCAGTCCAAATTCAGTAGTCTGTTTATTCTTTATTGTATGATATATTACTAGTATTACTGCTAGTATTCCAGCCGGTCCGGTTGAGATGAAAACTATTGCACATGCTCTTAATGAATTATTTGTTGTCGGTTCTCTACCTCTTTTCTTTCTTTGTATTTCTATCCATGAAATAATTATTATTGATAATAATAGTATTACTTCTAACATAGACCAAGGAACAATCCACTCTAACATATCCCCTTTTGTTGGATTAACTGTGAAGGGCGCAGGTAAAGATTCGTACAAAATAGTTCCAATAAAACGACCTATGAATATTGGTACAACAAACCAATCAATCGCAATTAGTATCCTATCTAGGAGATTTTTCTGATTTATTAATGAGGCTATACATAGGAACATTACAAGCAAGGTCATTATTGCCATATCAAACAGTTCTTTGTTACTACTACCAGCTGCGAGGTGCCCTGAAATTTGTATTAATATCAGCCCCCCAATTGAGATGGCGATTGGTATTTCCATACCTAAGAAATGTGGCAATTCTAATTCAAGACCCTTTGTACGTTCTCTTGCAACTAATACTAATATTGAGATAAAAATTCCAGTACTTAGTAGAACTAGGTGATTGGGTCCTCCTACGAAGTTAATGATTGCTGATGACGCAATCACTAATCCAAGAACTAGTAAGACAATTACTGGTTTGTGCGTAGCATCGGTTAGATATAATTTCTCAATATCATCCGTTTGTTCCATCTCTCTCTTTTTCTTTCTTTTGTTTTTCATTTCTAACAATTGCGGATTAAATCCAGCAACTCCCAATTCTGATGATTGATTATTATTCATTTCTTTATTCGCTAATTCCTTGAGAGAATCTCTCTTTGTAATACTTTTCAGTTCTCTTCTTACTTCTCCATTACCTACTAACCAGATAGTACTTCCAGCAAATATTGCCAATGAAAATAACATTTCATACAATTCTCCTTCTTTGTGGACTAAAGCAATATTTATTGTTAGTAACCACAAGCTTGCCAATGCCGGATTCAATAGTTTTTCCATCTTTTGAGATTTTGATAAATAAGCGAGTACCAATGTTGTTGTACAAAATAAGGAAATCTTAGCAATTCCAATACTGGGTATATCATTTGCTCCACTTAGTTCGGTTGGATTCCTGGAAACTAGATGAATTAACATAGGAACCGCCATCAGTATCATAGTTACTGAATAAATCGTTTCTTTCTCGCCATCATTTTGAATGAGTAGAGTTAGAGTGGTAATACAGTAAATCAACATTAAAACCTCTTCAAGACCATATTGCCATTGTAATATTAGTAATCCTGCAGCAATGAATCCTAGCATACTTGATGAGTCTCCAATTCTTTTACCAGTCAATTCTGAAATCACATGTATTGTTGTAATCATGGCAAAAATCACTAAGAGTGTTGGAGCTGTAAAACCTCCAAATCTAGTCATAAAGATAATTGTGGCAATTGGTAACCACAGCCCAATACTCCAGAGTTGTAAAGTTCCTGAATCTCTGATTGAAGCCGAGACTTCAGTTAATCCTAGAAACTTCGATGCTAGATTTACTCCATTTTTTCCTAATTTAATATTAACGATTGCCATTAATAAAGAGGAAATTGCAAAGTATCCAAATAGAGGAATAGGCTCTATTTGAACAATAGCGCCCGGATCATTCCCATTATTTGCTACAATAAGTGTTCTTATCGCTTCTTCAATTATTTCTTCTGTAAAAACCCATGACCACGGCAAAATCACAGTTACACCTGCTAACGCGGGGGACTCTCTTTTTATGGCCAATATTGTAGTTCCAATGTGTATTAATAATAATGCAGATAATAGTAAAACACCTCCATCTCCACTTTCACAATTAAATATACATAATTTTTCTGAGGATTCAGCCGGTATCATTATCACAAGCAATATTAGAATGGCAATTGAACCGGTCCATAGAACCCTATCTGTGACAGAATTTTGATCTCTGAGCAATACAAAACCAGTGATAAACATTCCAATAGTTGCAAATATTTCATAGGAATCAAATGGTAAAATCTCCCAAGATTCATTAACTATTAGGAAGATAGTAAGTAATATTCCAGAAATTAGTAAAGGCTCTACAACTCTGCGTGTTTTTACACCTCTAACAACTAAATAAGACCCTCCAAATGAGGATGCTAGTACTGATATTAAACCTATAGCATATCCCAAATCTTGCCGATTTGCACCTACAGCCATTAGCGCTCCTATCATCCCTAAAGATATAGAAACGCCCCACAATCCTGGTTTTCCAAGTCCTAATGCCTTGAACGCCTTTGAAAACCAATTTTCATCTTTAGCAAACCTTGCTGCCATACTAGCATTTATTCCGGTTATTAATATGATTAATACAAACAGAAGTAACGGTGTTTCTAATGGTAGGATAGTTAACGAATCTATATTAAAACCATTACTCAAGGCATGCATTCCAACCCATAAATTAGTGGAAGCGATTCCCAGAGCTGCAAGATTTCCAGATTCTCTGTATATAGCTAAACTATGGACTAAGATAGTTGCTGTTAGAATCATAATTCCTATTCCTAATTCTCCAAAACTATAACCTGCTGCTGAACCTATTGCTAACAAAATAAGAGTTGACTGGGCTGCTATTGCATCAGAATTATGTCTGTGGGCAAGATATACATTCAGGCTTACAAGAGTTAGTAATAATAGACCTAGGATATCTAATGAGATTATATCCCATCTTTGTAATTCTATAGATAATCCATAGAGCACCTTCATGGAAATTATTATCCATGTTATTCCTAGTAAGTGTAAATTTTCCTTAGGAATCCATAATTCTCCTAAATAAAATCCAAATAATGCCAGCATTATCAATAAAATGGTTGCTAACATTGGATCTAATGCAATACCTGCTACAATACTCACAGCAGAGAATATTAGAATCATTGAAGCCATCAATATCCAATTTACTTTCCTTTCTCCTTCTTGAGCCAAATCTGTCACAATATCCGCTTCTGGGGCGTTCCCCACGGTTCCGTCTGTTCTCACATTTCCTGGTGAGTTTTCGTCTATCTGAGCAAAGGGATCGAATATATCTCCTAGAGCTTCATCAGTTACCTCATCCTTTGATATTACAGTCTTCTCAGTAACCTCTTCTTGAAGAATAATATCTTCTAGTTCTATAGAATCACTAATCTTAAATTCCCTCTGACGAATGATGTCATCGCTCGAGTCGTTGTCACTCACAGTCTCTCTGACAGGTGTTTATGACATAATTTCATCCCCAGCAACAATAATTGAGAATCAGATAATTTTAGTAATATCTCTCCGTAATCATTGAAAGGCGATTGACATTGTCCGTGTACATGGAGACGTCGTCGAAGGGCACCTCATCTTCCGAATTTGCAACACCTTTAGCTACCCACGGTCTTAATCCCAGCGGAGCAGTACACTGGAATTTGGGTTGGGAAGACCTGCACAAGATGGCAGTAGAAAGAGGAGAAGCATCGCTCACAACTCATGGAGTATTGTTAGCAACTACTGGCGATAGAACTGGCCGTTCGCCTAATGATAGATTCATAGTTGAAGAATCTGGTTTAGCAGATGATGTTTGGTGGGGTGAAGTGAATAAATCAACAACATCAGAAGTATTTGACAAATTACTTGCTAAAGTACAGGATCACCTTGATAGTAAAGATGTATTATTTGTAAAAGATGCCCACTGTGGAGCTGACAAGAAATATTCTATGCCTGTTCGTTTGATAACCGAGAAGGCATGGCACGCTTCTTTTTTCCATAATATGTTTGTAAGAAGTGAACCTAGTGCTTTGGTTAATCACGTTCCAGAATACACTATTCTTCATGCCCCTGAACTTCGAGCTAGTCCTAAAGAAGATGGCGTTAATTCTGGTGTGTTTGTAATTTTGGCTTTAGACAGAGGCCTTGTCATTATTGGAGGAACTCATTATGCGGGCGAAATTAAAAAGGCAATATTCACCATAATGAATCACATATTACCAGCTAAAGGATTACTTCCTATGCATTGTTCTGCAAATACTGATTATAATCATTCAGCATTATTTTTCGGTCTTTCAGGAACAGGAAAAACCACTCTCTCAGCAGACCCTGGTCGCGCATTAATTGGAGATGATGAACACGGTTGGTCTGATGATGGGGTGTTTAATTTTGAGGGAGGATGTTATGCTAAACTCATAGGTCTTTCCAAGGAAGATGAGCCTGCAATATTTGCTACAACAAGAATGCCCGGTTCAGTCTTAGAAAATGTGATACTAGATGCCAATGGAGTGCCTAATTTTGAAGATAGTACACTTACTCAAAACACTCGTGGTTCTTATCCTATAGAATCGATTGAGAATCGTACTCCTGATTCTATGGCCGGTCACCCAAAAGATGTTGTTTTCTTGACCTGTGATGCTTTCGGAGTTCTTCCTCCGCTTTCTCGATTAACCCCTGAACAAGCAGCATACCACTTTATTTCAGGATATACTGCTAAGGTTGCAGGAACAGAAATAGGAATCACTGAACCTCAAGCCACATTCTCAACATGTTTTGGTGCTCCATTTATGCCGAGGCATCCAAGTATTTATGCTAATTTGCTTTCTGATAAGATCAGAGACCATAATGCAAATTGTTGGCTAATTAATACAGGTTGGGTTGCAGGAGGTTATGGTGAATCCAGCAGAATCAGGATTAAATGGACCCGTTCTCTTCTTAATGCTGCATTAAATGGTTCCTTGGACGATGTAATATTTGTTGAGGATGAAAGGTTTGGCTTCCATATCCCTACCTCTTGTGAAGGTGTTCCTGATGAGATACTTCAACCAAGAGAAACTTGGCCTGATAAAGTAAGATTTGATAATGTAGCAAACTTACTGGCTCAGATGTTTATTGAAAATTTTGAACAATATTCTAATGGTTGTTCTGCAGATGTATTATCTGCATCTCCTAAAGTCTTAGATTAGGTGTAACAGTTTTCAGAGTTTTTGTGTTGCATGTCTTTGTGCGTCTACTGAGCATATTGCAGCCATATGAACCACTTCTCTAACACTATCATCTCTTTGAAGTACGTGTGCTGGCTTTGCAAGTCCTTCTAGAATCGGGCCAGTCATTTCTGCCCCTGCTACTCTTTGTAGTAATTTATATGCAATATTAGCAGAAGCCAAATTTGGACAAATTAAGACGTTAGCTGGGCCATCAAACTCCATGAAGGGATAATTTTCTTGTATTTCTCGAATTAATGCGGTATCTGCTTGCATGGGGCCATCAATTACTATTCCGGGTTCTAAATCTCTAGCAATTTCTATTGCTTCTTCTATTCTGTCAGTTCTCATTTCTCCACTAGTTCCAAAGTTTGAAAATGATAGCATTGCAACTTTCGGTTTCACGCCAAATCTTCTAGCAACTTTTGATGTTTGAACCGCAATTTCCGCCAATGTCCTAGGATCTGGATAGATATTTATTGTCGCATCTCCAATAAACATTAACTGTCCATTAACTGTCATCATATACATGCCAACAATTCTATGAGTATCGGACGCAGGCCCAATTGTTTGGAGACATGGTTTTACAATATCTGGATAGTTATGTGAAATACCTCCTAAATATCCATCAGCATCTCCCATGTGAACCATCATAGGTCCAAAATACGTTGTCATCTTCAGAAATCTAACTGAATCTTCCATAGTTAACCCCTTCCTTCCTCTTAATTTATGGAATTCTTTTGCGTAAATGCCTCTTCTTCTCGGATCGTATCTTACATCTATAGTTTCACACTCAAATTCCAATCCTAATTCTTCTTTTACTGCATTTATTCTTTTAGTATGTCCAAGTAAAATAGGTTCACAGATGCTTTCAGAAATACATTGCGCAGCCGCCTTTATTATTGTTGGATGCTCTCCTTCCGCGAATACAATTCTCTTTTTGTCTCTACGCGCTCTATTGATTACTCGACGCATTATAGAACGAGTTAATCCTAATCTTGCTTCCAATTCTTCACGGTATTTTTCTATGTCGAAATTTTTCTTAGTGTATTTAGTAATCCCTTCATCAACAGCTGCTTGAGCAACCGCACTTGCTTCCCAAATCAGAACTCTAGCATCGAATGGTTTCGGTATGATATATTCTGCACCGAATTGAATCGTTTCACCGTCATAAGCAGCCGCAACATCGTCTGGTACAGGTTCTTTGGCCAATGCAGCTATGGCGTGTGTAGCTGCCATTTTCATATTTTCAGTAATTTCTGTTGCTCTAACATCTAATGCTCCGCGAAATATATATGGGAATCCTAAAACATTGTTTATTTGATTAGGATAGTCAGATCTACCTGTAGCAACAATGGCATCTTCTCTGACTTTGTACACGTCATCAGGTAATATTTCAGGATCAGGATTTGCTAGGGCAAAAATCAATGGACGTGGAGACATTGATTTAACCATTTTCTTGTTAACAATGCCTCCTTTTGATAGTCCCAGAAAGACATCGGAATCAATCATTGCTTCTTTGAGTCCTCCTTCTTTGACATCTCTAGCAAATTCATCTTTGTATTTATTCAATTCTCCATTTTTGGAACGTTTTTTCGTCAAAATACCTTTAGAATCAACCATTAACAAGTTTTCAGCCTTTACTCCTAATCTAATATAATGTCGTGCACAAGAAATTGCAGATGCACCAGCTCCAGACACTACAATCTTAACATCTGAAATATTCTTTTCTACCACTTCTAAACCATTCAATAAAGCAGCACCAGAAATTATTGCTGTTCCATGTTGATCATCATGCATTACTGGAATGTCCAATTCTTTAATCAATCTCTCTTCTATTTCGAAACATTCTGGGGCTTTTATATCTTCTAAATTTATGCCACCAAAGGTTGGCGAAATTGCTTTCACAGCTTCTACAAATTCATCTACATCTGTCCTATCAATTTCAATATCGAACACATCAATATCTGCAAACGCCTTGAATAACAGCCCCTTCCCTTCCATAACAGGTTTTCCTGCTAGTGCTCCGATGTTACCAAGCCCCAGTACGGCGGTTCCATTGCTTATGACTGCAACTAGATTACCTTTAGAAGTGTAGTTAAATGCTGCATCCGGATCCTTCTCTATTTCTTTACATGGATATGCAACACCCGGTGAGTAAGCTAGAGATAAATCTCTCTGTGTTCCATGAGGTTTAGTTGGCATTACTGTAATTTTACCAGCGGGCTTAGAAGCATGATAATCTAACGCATCTTTTCGAAGTTGCTTATCTGTCAAGATTACATCCCCTGTGTTTATCGGGCATACCACTTACCTATGATGCTATCCGAAATAGACGATTTATATTATCAGCCCCCTGTTCATTCTTTTTTCAGAATACCAAATACTGAATATCACCTACGGTGAAGGGAGCATAAAAAGCACATTGACCCCATTCTTTGATAATGTATAAAACAACGCGGTTAGTTCATGCCCTCTGCATATAGTACCAATTTTGGCTCGCAGAGACGTATGGCAATCTTACTCGTAGCTCTTATGATTTTTCTCCCATGGACTGCATTCACATCTTCAAATTTAGATGATGATATTGATTCTCGATATTCAGTTCCTGGTGCTTGGGGTGCAAGTGGAAGTAATGATACAGGATGGATTGAATTATCTGCAAACGGTGCTAATCCTTCTAATGGCACTTATGCTTATGGAGATTTGTTCCTTGATTTTGCACCAGGAGCATTAATTGATAATATGACTTTTGAGGTAAAAGTCAATGGTTCAATTGGAGAATGGGCATATGAACCTCAGATTACATTGATGGACACTCAAACACCAATACTTGATTGGACTGATTTAGGTGGATTCGGAATACAAGATTTATTTTCCGAGAATCTACCAGATGTAGATTCTCATGGTGTTCTAGATACATGGTTACAACCCAATTCAGTTAGTGACACTAGTTGGCAACTTCCTACAGGCATTTCAATTACAGATATAGTCATTGAAACACTTCGCCCTGCTGAGCCGAAAGTTTCTTTCTCTTCTTTAGATATAGAAATATATGATAGTGCGGTTAATCCCGTTGATGGAAGGCTGTACATCTTGTTGGGTGATGATTTACTTCACTTGGACGATCAAACATCTACAATAATAGTTGATATTGAGGAAGATGTTCGTGGTAGAAGTCTTGCAATAGATGAGGCAAACAATCGTTTGTTAATTGGTACATCTAATGGTTCCATACTCCAAAGAAGCCTCTCAGATTCTTCTTTGATGGAAAATATTCTTGATTTAAGTCAGGGTGATGTTGTTTCTCCACCTATAACAGCAATTACAATTGATGATTACGGTACAATATGGGCGATTTCAGAATGTACGATTTATCATACAAGTGAAGGAAGTTGGGAATCTTATTATTACTGCCCAGGTGGTGCAATTAAAACCCCTACAGATGCATTAGTTTATGGCGATAGTCTATACATTTCTACCTATCAAGGAGTCCATTTCTTAGGTTTCTCTACTTCAAGCAGCGCGAATGGAACATCTGTATCAGTAAATACGAATGTTATATGGAATACAGGCAATTTCTTGTCCTCAGATATGATTAATGATCTTCAATTAGTAGGCAATCAGTTACTAATAGCTACTGAAAACGCAGGAATCAATCGTCGCAATCTCGCCTCAAGCTCATGGATGGCCACTTGGTCAACAAGTAATTGGCTATCTTCTAATCAAGTAGTTGGATTAGGCCTTACCGAAGGATGGTTATACATACTTGCTGGAAATACTATCCATAATTATGATACCAATGCTTTGTTCTTTTCTTCTCAGAGACAATTATCTGCTTTTAATTTGGTAGATAATGGGAATGTAATCATTTCTTGGCCGGATGTTGGACACTCGAGAAGCCCTGATTCTGGGTTAGTATTGGTTGGAGATGGTTCGGGTGTATTGGGTCGTTTAGTTGGTGAAACCATTGATGGCGTAGAAACATTGGTTAGCAGCCCTTCAATCAATATCATGAATCAAGTAATATATGTTGATGATGGAGAAGATGGTGAGATTTGGGTATCAGGTGGCACAGTAATAGATAGATTCGATGAAGGCACACAAACATGGCTTATGCCCATCGATATCACAGATTATGTTAATAATCCTGTTGAAATCACATCCTTTATTCAAGATTCGGATGGATATATTTGGGTTGGTACAATTAATTCAGGTATTCTAAGGTTGGATAATACTGATGGGTCATATATTGGGACAGTCCAAGGCCTTGCATCTAATGCAGTCAAGGCACTTTCTCATGATGCTTTCACAGAAATTTTAGTTGTCGGCCATTTTGAAACCGGTCTTTCTTTTGTAAATACATCTTCAATGACACTTTCCGATGTAATAACTGAACAAGATGGTTTAGATTCCGATTTCATTAACGATGTTGTTACTAGGTATGGTGTTGCTTATATCGCAACTCCTAATGAAGGAGTAATGAGGATTGATTTACAAGAATTATCTATTCTTTCATCTTGGAAATCACTTGGAGCAGACAACCTAGAGGCCGCTCCAATAGCAGTTGATGGAGACACAATCTACTTCGGTCTGACTGGATTTGGAATCTTATTGATTGATAGGTACTCTGGCGATATTATAGATATATGGGATTCTGATGGAAATAGTGGTTTACCCGATAATGATGTACTCTCACTTCATCTAGATTACTATGGTGGTCTAATAGTCGGTATGGAAGTTCCTAATTCTGGAGGGACATCAAATCAAGCAATGGCTAGATGGGACGGTTCTAGTTGGGAATATTTCGAAACTGATGTCCCAGGCGGCAATAATGATCCATGGAAAATCAATGATATCAAGAGTGATGCTGCTGGGGTAGTTGCGGCCACCAATCGTGGGGTTTGTACTTGGACTGGTTGGACAATAATTCAAGGAAATATCTACGAGTGGGATGAATGTATTTCTCCAATGAATAACTCAGCACGTTTTAGTGAGACCTTTTCCATAGAATTAGTACCCCTTAGTAGCCCGCTCTCAGATAATTACTCTACTCGAATCTTAGCCGGCCATAATGAAGGTGCATCGCTGATAAATCGAGGCGTAGGACTAGATGTAGTAGAAAGATGGACTGCAGGAGATGACACACAGAGAGCTAAGATGGTGAAAGTTGGAGATATACTGTATATTGGTTTTGAGAATACAGGTATAGGTAGATACGATCTTAATAATCAAACATGGCTTCAGACTTGGGATGGTAATCAAGGATTTATTGATGACGATGATGTCACCGTTCTTATTCCAGGACATATTGAAAATACAATTTGGGCTGGTGGAGACTTTGGATTGACTCTTATTGATGTAGTAAATAATACTGTCTTAATTGCTTGGAATCGTGGTTTCAATTCAGGTGGCCCCACACTCTCAAATTCTGCACCTGCAGATATTGTAATTGTTGATGATATATTGCATTATTCTACTCAAAGATCTAACTCTTGGCAACAATCTAATGATCAAATATTTAGAATTAATTTGTCTTCTAATTCTAGTGTGACTACAATTGATGTAGGCCAAGAACTTGGTTGGGATGGTAAGATCCATAGTATTGGGCAAGTATCTGAAGAACTTTGGATTGGCATAAGGCCACGACAATATTGGAATGATGGCGATGGAACAATTGCTCGTTGGAATATGACCAGCGAAGAATGGGAAGATCCTCTTTCTACAATAAGTAGTGTTGAGAGAGTTAATGCTCAATTCCTTGGAGAATGTTTCCCAATGAATGCTTCATCATGTGAGTTATGGATTGCTTATGGTGACAATATCATGAGACGTTTTTCTGCACAAACCATGACGCTCCTTAATGAATGGACAGATATACCTGGACCAATTAGAGGTATAGTCGAATATCAAGATGATTATTTGTTTGCTAGTATGGACGGTATTCTTCGCTGGGAGCCCAATAATGAGACTTGGCTAGATCCATGGGTTGTTAATGATGGGCTGCCTTCTGATGCAGAAGATGAATTATACACAATGATTACTGTTGGAGATGATCTTTGGGCGGGAAGCTATTCAGGCGGTGGATGGCAAACCAATTCGCAAATCATTCGTAAAAACGGCACATCTGGTAATTGGACAACTTGGGATACTGGAAGTACTGGAATCCCCGATGGTTATACTGCAGATATTGAGGTCTGTGACGACATAGTCCACATAGCAATTGGTGCAGTTAATTGGTGGGGTAATCAAGGAGGGATTGCTCGTTATGATCTGGCAGATCACGATTCAGATGGTACAACTGATGAGTGGATAACTTCTGTGCTAACATCAAATGGTTTGGCAGATAATGATGTACGAGCTCTTGCATGTGACGAATCTAATCGTATAATGTATGCTGGATTTGACGAAGAAGGAGTAGGTCTTGCTAGGTACGATTACAATACAGACCAATTCTTATCTACACTTACGAATGCAGCAGATGGAATCTCAGAAGACAGGATTTTCCCTGGAGGTATGTTACATGACGGAAATGTACTTCTTACTGCACATCAATATGATAATACTGGCGGTATTTCTAGAATAGTAACTTCCGGCTCTTCAACAATTAATGGTCAAATTCTAAGTCCTGGAATGGATGGTTGTTCAATTGTCCGAGCACCTTCGAGCACTACTCCTGTATATGCTATAGGCCGTTCGGGACAAACATCAGGATTAAACAGAGTCGACAGATTAGATTCCACTGGGTTAATTGAAAGTGGATATGACGAATTAGTAGGTTTAACAAGTGGGCAAGTTCACAATTTTGTCTATAATGAAACTAATGTTTGGGTGACGTCGAGTCAAGATCGGAATTCATATTATTCCTCTTCTATCCTACAAGGGGAACTAACTAACGGCACTGTAAGGTGGGAGTTTGGATATAATTTTGAGATTGATATAATTAATGACATATCTCTTGATGAAGATAAATTATGGGTGACTACAGCAGGAAATGGCCTTTGGAAAGTCGATCTTATACAACGTACAAGATCTCCTACATCCCCTGCTCTTCATTCACAAATGGATGGAATGTATATTGATGATGATGGTACTATGTACGTCGGATTAATGGGAGAATCAGGAACTTCTGCTGGATACCAAGCTTTTGATATTAATACAGAGAATTGGGGAGCAGGTAGTTTAATTGCTGGATTACCGAGTAATATAGTTAGAGACTTTTTGGAATTAGATAGTCATGTTTTAATTGCTACTCATGGAGGAATTGGGTTGTATAACACCTCAAGTACGAGTTTCGAGAATCCAATAACAACCTTCGATGGGCTTCCTTCTTCAATTGTTGAACATCTTATGGTTCTAGATAACCCAATACAAGGTAATGGTACTATATTAGCAGGTGGTTTATCTGGATTGTCAATTCTCGAAGATGAGACTTTCACAATACAAAATACATTAGATTATTCTGATGGTCTGATTGGCAATCGTATTTCGGGACTTATGTTTGCAGATTCAGTGACTAGGCAGGTTACTGTCGGCAACTCTACTATAGAACAGTATCATAATGCTTCAGTTTTCATTTCTCATAATGGTCAAGGCGCGACACGTCCAGGAGTTGCAGCTTGGGATATTGATACCGATATGCAAAATGGAACTTATTTAATCGATATGATTCCAAGTAATAATGTTCTGACTCTAGAAGCAGATACTTGGGGAGTTCATGTTGCTACTGATATTTCTCCATTAGTTCATTGGAATGGTACAATGATGCAAATGGAAGCTGGAACTAGCGCATCTAACTTACTTTCTTGGCCTCCTTATGATATGGTTTCCAATGGAGAATATTTAGTGCTTATCAGTTCCGGAGGTTTAGATGCATTAGAGGTGAACCAAGATCATTCTGTTGTAGTCTCGGGGTCATTATCTGGGTTATCAAGCGGATATATTAATTCTAATTCATTATATGTCGTAGGCGAAGATGGATTACATCATTTCAACGCCCAAAGTGGTCAGGAATACCCACGAGAGTATCAGAGACGAGCAGAGCCGTTGTTTGCTATATTTGGTGGAGAACAGTGGGATATTACAGATACCAGTCATCCAGGTATGCCATCAATTCTCGTTAACTCTTTAGATCCATTATCTATTCCTAACAATTCGTCTTCATTACCCGGAATTCTGCCTATGTATAATGGGGCTCTAACTCTTTCTAGTCCTATAGCTAGTTCTCCTGTTTGGGCACGTTCTGTTTCCTTGAATTATAGTGGTTCATGGGATCTTGCTGACCGTAATCCAGCGATTGAAGCCGGTTTCCAAAATGCCATATCTAATGTTGGACCCGGTTCCACTTCAGTAGAATTACATGTACAAATGCAATCACCTCAGAATGGAACAATTAGTGTGAGGTTGACATATGACTGGGAGAGACTCGAAGTCCCTACTATTTTGACATCTTTTTCAAATAGGGATAATGACGGTGGTGGAGTTCTTGAAGCATCTTGGTTGCCTTCTGAAGATGCAGCATGGTATGCTTACCGCCTTTATGTGTGGGATTCTACTAATATGCCTGAATGGCAGCCCAGTGAGCAGGATTTGGATGGCTTTGCAGGATACATCTCAGTTCCATTCTGGTCCCAAACAACTGCTACAATTATTGAAGCCGATCATAATGGTAGAATGTCTCCACTAATTGATGGGAATAAATATCGAGCAGCTATTGTTACTGAGTATCCAGATGGTTCACTTGGAGAACCGATGACTTGGCCATTAAATGCGACCCCTATAGATGAGATTCCAAATCCTCCTGATTGGCTTGTTGCCAATCCAGTTTCTGGAGGAACAGCGGGAACAATATATGCAGAATGGTCTGCTTGTACTGAGATTGATGCAGATAAAACTAGAATTTGGGCTGTTGAACAAGAAATTACTAATGCATTAGCATTAACAAATGGCTTTGACATTTCTTCAATTTCGGGCAATAATACCGTTCTCCAATTAAATCCCGGCTCAACTTATTGGTTTGCTGCAGTTTGTGTGGATGAAAGTGGGCAATCTGATTTACTGAATGCTACAATAATAGGTCCAATCGTTACAGCAGGAGGGCTTGATGATGGGATACCTCCAGCAAGAATTGAAGGAACTACCGCAATAGATGTATTAGATGATGAAGGGGGTCAGATACAAGTTAGTTGGATTCCTAATGAGGAAGATGATTGTACATTCTATACAATTTATGCATTACCTGCTAGTAGTTGGCAACCTCCAACTAATGTCGATGGTTGGCCAGTTTCTTCTTATGTTTCAGATTGTTCTACAAATTCAACAATCATCTCTTCATTTGGAGATGCACTTTTTGTTGACGACATAACTTACTGGATTGGAGTCGTAGCATCAGATGACTGGGGCAATTCTAATCCGAATGACGTTTTAGTAGTCGAAGTGACTCCTCAAGCAAATAATGGTGGCCCAGGAATACCTCCTGCTAGAGTATCTGGTTTGAACGCCTTTGATCATCCAGATGATGATGGAACTGCTATTGATATAACTTGGAATCGTTCTTTGGCTACAGATTTTGCTTTCTATACAATATGGGTTTCTGACTTTTATCAAGAAAACTTAACTGAGTCTTGGAATAATTGTTCCGAATCTCCTGAATCGTGTGGTCTTATTTCTATAAATCAGCAGCAAATAAGTGGAGCATTCCAACTACAAATGACAGTTTCTAAGGCACACTATGGCAACTCAATCTCTCAACAGTCCTCATCTACCATAATTCCTGAAGTTCCATTATATGTCACAATCACAACTCATGATATTCATGGTAATGTTTTCCTAACAGAGATGCAAAATCAAATGGTTTTGGTTATTCCTACTGATAATAGCGGTGATATATTCCCACCAGCAAGAATTGATCCCCCTCAACTCTCTGATCGTCCATCCGATGATGGCGACGGAGTATTCGTAACATTCCAAGAAAGCGAAGAATCTGATATCTCAGAGTATTGGATATATGTGGATACCGTTCCTTTTAGTTCTATAGGAAATCGTGAGACACCACCCGCAATTGTATTAGATCGTGATTTAGAACTTCCAATCCTTCTTGAGAGTTTTTCTGATGGGAGCCCTCTTGCCCCTAATGTGATGTTCTGGGTTAGCGTTGTTCCTGTTGATTCATCAGGCAATTATTGGGATGATGGTTTGAAAACTTCATCAATTGCTCTCATTAATGAGAATATTCTTGATCCAGGACTCCATATTCCAGAGATTGGTGGAATTATTGCTTATTGGGATAGCTCCGGAACAAGAATTCAGATAGAATGGGATGAAAAGAATGACCCAATTATTGAGTCTTATTACATTTATTTATCATTGACGCCATTTGAAGACACAAGAGATGCCGATACATTCCACGTTGTTTCAACAATTTATTCTAGTTATACCTGGAAGTCTGATATTTCTGAGAATATTGATGGCAATGAATACTCTCTTGATAATGAAAATACATATTGGATTGCTATAGTCGGTTTCGATGGCGCCGCTCATCGTCTTGCAGTCGATCCTCTTGAAATTCAGCCTTGGTCAGAGTCTGCATTCGGAAGCGACAATTCAGGAGGTGACAATTCAGGAGTATCTTGGATTAATCAATTGATTGATGGGGATATGAATATGATAATCGCAGTTGTATCTGGAATAATGATTCTAGTTGGTGGTGCTTTGTTATTGAAACCTAAGGAAGATTCTGTACCTCAACCATGGGAAATGGGGGCTCTTGAGGTCGAATTAGAAGAACAGATGTTTGACAAGGACTTAGAAATGGAAGATGAAGAATACTTTGATGAAACTTCCTCTATTTCAGAGAATATTGGTAAATTTGAACCGGATATCCCAGAAGATTATTCTGAGTCTTCCACACTTACTCCGGCTAATGATGTAGTGGATGAATTACTGGGCGAAGAAGAAGAAATAGACTTAGATGATCTTAGTGATCTCGCCGATGATTTCGATTTAGATGATTTAGGAGATATGGTAGATGACCTGGATCAAGATGAAGATATTGATACATCATTTATTGATGATATTCTGTGAACCCCCTTCGAAGAATTTGAAGTCTTGTAAGTTCACGCCCCTACATGTCTAATGACCCTGACCCATATGATGAGGTGTGGTCGTCAATAGCTTGGGATGGCAAAAATTGTCTTTTAGCTGCTAATCTTCATTTTGATAGATTAGAGAGACATGCAACTCGTCTCGGATTCAATTTACCTGAGGATTATAGAGAAAAAATCTTCACTAAATTGAATGATCTTGAGTTCTTTGAATCTCCTGTAGTTGACTTTCATCAGCCCCCCTATCTCCTTAAAGTTGGAATTACTAAAGATGGAAAAATTTCCTTAATTCCACGTATAAATCAATCTTGGCCAACTATTATCTCAGCAATAACTGTTGTCGCTCCTAAGTGGAAACCTCAGATCCGAGGCACTAAACATGGAGACTGGCAACCTTATCGAGATGCAGGGGAATTAGCTAAATCTAATAACGCCGACATCTCTTTATTGGTAGAAAATAATTCAGTTATTGATGGGAGCAGGTGTCTTCCGATAATTCTTGATTTAGATGGCTTTGCTTATCACCCTAGAGTAGAAGATGGAGCTCTCGACTCTATTACTCTAGAACAAATAAAGGAGGGTTTAGAAGATGCAGGTATACCTATCAGACCTGCAATACTGACACTCCCTCTAATCTTGAGAGCAAAGGAAATGATTGTTTTAGGTAGTGGAATGGGTGTCCAATCATTAGGAACTATAGATGGAAGACAAATCGGGACTCCTAGGGGTAAGTTGTATGATACTGCAATGTCTTGTTGGTTAGAGAGACTTTCCTCTTCTTGGCAATCAATAGAAAATATGAGTTGATAAAATGATAATTGATTATTTCACACGTTCAACTACTATCTCGAATCCTTTAATCTCACTATTAGAATACTACAGAAATTCAGATATGCCAAATAGGGATGAGTTACTACTACATTCTGATGGACCAATAACAGATTTAGCTAAAATGTCCTTCCTCCCCTGTCTTGATAGCATTCGTATATTATTTTTCGAACCCCATAATACTATGGAAAATAGCAAGCCTTCTTCTATGAAAGGTGAAATTGATTTAGGATATAGCGATCCTCTCGTTGTTCTTATTCAGGAGTATGATGAAGGTCGTTGGAATACTATTGAAGAATTCAAAGCAGAAACATTAGATATTGCAATAAATTTGACTAGAAAATGGGAACTTTCTTTTGACAATTATGATAATTTCCCCATCATACCTGGAGGATTTACTGGGCTATTAGGTTATGATTTGAATCGTTGGGCTGTCGGCATAAAACTTGGCAATAATCCAAAAAATGGAACCTTACTAGGTGTTCTTTGGAGAGCAGATGCTTGGTGGGTTCATGAGAGAGAGTCTCAAGAATTGAAACTAATTACAATACCAAACCATCCTTGGATTAATGAAGCCAGAGAGAGCGAGATAATCCTTCTTCCACCTCAATTATATCCTGAATTGGAGAATCCTGAGGTTCCAGAGTCAGAAAGCGATGCATCTCATGCAGGTAAGGTAGATGAAATTAAAGATAGTATTCGCCAAGGACACATATATCAACTAAATTATGGGAGAAAATGGGAAGGTCGAATGCCGGACCATCCTTGGAATGCATTCCAACGTTTGATGGCTTCAAATCCTTCTCCTTTCGCATCTTGGTTATATGTTCATGACCATGGCTGGAGTATTTCTTCGGCAAGTCCCGAAAGACTCCTAAAGACCAAAGATGGTGTAGTATCAACCCGCCCTATTAAGGGGACATGTCCTAGAGGGAACTCGATTGAAGAGGATAAAATACTTCAAATCCAAATGGTCAAATCCGAAAAGGAAATTGCTGAACATTTAATGTTAGTTGATCTCAAAAAACATGATTTATCAAAAATATGTTCTCCAGGAACAGTCCATTGGTCCGACTTTCGTATTGAAGCATTACCCACCGTCCAACATTTAGTAAGTGGAGTTACTGGTAAATTGAAGGCTGATACTGATTTTGGCACCATATTATCTGCCCTATTCCCAGGAGGTTCTATTACAGGTTGTCCTAAGACTGCATCAATTGCTGCAATTAATGAGATTGAGGGTAGTCCAAGAGGGGCATGGACTGGTTCCTTGGGTCACTTTCACTCATCATCAGGAATTTCTGAGTTTAATATACTAATTAGAACTCTAGAGGCACATTCAGGTCCAAACAATTGGTATGGTAAAGTCCAATCAGGTGGTGGAATTGTTATTGGTTCTCAAGCATCTTCTGAAGTTGAGGAAGCTAGATGGAAGGCTACTGCAATCACCGACTCAACATGGGGATTTAGAACCGGTTTCTCAATCGATGATTTGCCTAAACGTGATACTGAGATATTGCCTATTCCTCAAGTTGAAGGTCCCATTGGTAAACTAAAACCCTGGGCTGTTTCTTCAAAAGAGCATGTGGGTCAGATAATAAGAGGTGAAAATCCTAAATTATATTCGATAGATGTTTTGTTAATTGATAATCTTGACTCTTTTACCGAGAATATTGCTAATTCTTTAGTTAAGTTAGGCAAATCGGTTCAGATTGTTGAGGGTCGACCAGAAAGTCCCGTGAATCCTAAAGAATTAATTCAATCTTGGATAGATATATCAAAACCAACACACATAATAATTGGTCCAGGTCCATCTCGTCCAGAAATGTCTGATATAACTATGGAATTATCTCGATTAGCAGTAAATGGAAAATTGATAGTTGATAATTGCCATATTCCTATACTTGGTTTATGTCTAGGACACCAAGCCTTAGGATTAGCAGTAGGTTGGGACTTAATTGAGTCTCCACTAGATGCAGTACATGGTGTTCCATCATTGATTCATCATGATAAGCAGGGGTTATATTTGAGTCACCAGAATCCCCTAGTTCTGATGAGATATAATAGTCTAGTCTTGGAACCCAAGAACAAATTGATGGATTGCACTGCTTGGGATGAGACAAAAACTCTTGTAATGGGTATTCGACATCCTATTCTACCTATTTCTGGAATCCAATATCATCCCGAGTCAGTTGGTAGCCCTCTTGGTCATACTTTGATTTCATCATTCCTTGAACAGAAACCCATTCCGGTTGATTCAATTTTGTACGAAAGTCAAGTTAGAAGACCGTAGCCTTGAATTAGCAATTCGCTGTGGGCGACTTGAACTAACATGCCATATTGTAGATTATGCAAACAAAACTATCCTTCTAGTCAGTTTGTAAGTGGCAATGGTCCTCGTTACTTGGTTTGTGCTAGATGTGCAATAGATCATGAACTTGCAGATATCGAAGAAGTCCCTCAATTTTATTCAGATGAATTAGTCAAGGCACGTTTTGCTCTTTTTGGTCGTCGTTATAGATTATGGTTTGCAATAGCTACTGGCTGGCTTCTTTACTTTACTTTAGGCAATGATATAACTCTATGGTCAAACTTATTTCTTGTTGCATTGGTCTTAGGGACTTTAGCAACCCCTGTTCTATATTTTTTAGGTTCATCACGTTTTAATGCTGAATTATCACAACTTACTCCTTGATTCGATTTCACGAATCCTTGAAATAGGGTATACATCTCTCCATAAGTTAGAGGGAACAGAGGGTTCCCTAAGAAAGCCCGCGAGATTGGATGACAAATAAGGAGGAGTTGAATAAATTAAGAAATACTTGTCAAAGTTTAGAAATAAGCGCAGTGAAGCGTTTTTTCTATAATCTTAGACTATTATTCGACTCACTTCCACATCATCCCACTCTCCCGATAAGATAGTTTACGAAGAAGACAGGCGTGAGCATTTTTCGGATAGAGAGAACAGCGGGTACTCTACAACTAAATTTTTAAGGAAGTGAAAAAAAATGAAGAAAACGAAAAATATGAGTATGTTGATTGCACTACTCCTCGTGTTAATGGCTGGTTCAGTCGGCGTTCAAGCTGACGGTTCTGATCCACTCGACCCATCTGATGGTGGCGCCGATTGGGACGGAGATGGACTAACCAATGCCGAAGAGCAGGCTGCAGGAACAGACATGAATAATGCAGATACTGACAACGATGGATTACCTGATGGTTGGGAAGTGGCTTACGGGCTAAATCCTAATTCAGCAAGTGATGCGAACGCAGATCCAGATGGCGATGGCTTAACTAACTCTCAGGAGTACGCTTCGGGAACTAACCCGAATAGTGCTGATACTGATGGTGACGGAGTAGCTGACGGCTCTG
>Ga0208764_10000192_pt1 | contig 35963 bp, 35 predicted proteins | sample ETNtaG_18_FD_185762 | JGI IMG/M metagenome (GOLD analysis project Ga0208764, IMG submission 185762) | Marine microbial and viral communities from oxygen minimum zone, Eastern Pacific Ocean - ETNP201302SV91 (SPAdes) (version 2) | ecosystem: Environmental > Aquatic > Marine > Oceanic ... | reverse complement strand
TAAAACCTTTGTTAAAGGAAGATAATTTATGGAAGCCCCATGCTTTAATGTTATTAGGAGATTATTTTGTATCAAAAAATGAACATATAAAAGCAAGAGAATTTTATAATAAAATTCTTATGTTAACAAAAATAAACAAATCGTTAAGAGATCGCGCAACATCACAACTCATTTTAATATCAAATGATTAAAAAAAAATTAAAGTTTTTTTTAATAATTTTATTGTTAACTAGCTGTTCTTTCGATAAAAAAACAGGAATCTGGAGTGGAAGCGAAAAAGAGAAAAGAAGAATTTCCGAATTAGAGAAAGAACAAAAAAGTATAATTGAAGTAAAAAAAATATACTCAACAGAAAATTTTTACGACAAACAAATAAACCTTACAAAAAATATTATTATACAAAATTCTAAAAAAAATTCATCATGGAAAATGAATAATTTGAATAATCAAAATTTTTTAGGAAATATTTTTTTAAATGGTGCAGATAATTTATTTTTAAAAAAAAAGATAGGTAAAAATAAGTTTCCAATTTCAAGAGTTACAAAATCTTTATTGAGCGTAGATGATAATTTAATTTTATCCGATGATACGGGGACTATTTTCAGTTTAAATCAAAATGGAAAAATTAATTGGAAAAAAAATATATATGAAAAGGCTTATAAAAAAATAGGTAAAAATTTAGCATTCACAATTCATAAAAATAATATTTATGTCGTCGATAATATAGGATTTGTCTATTCAATAAATTTAAAGTTAGGTAAATTATCATGGATAAAAAATTATGGTGTACCTATAAGATCTAATATAAAAATTCTAAATGACAGAGCTTTTTTTGTTGATCAAGATAACAGAATTGTTTGTATTAGCATAAAAGATGGAAGTAAAATTTGGGATGTATTATCAATCTCATCATTTATAAAAATTCAGAATTTATTATCATTAGCAATTTCCAAAGAAAAAAATCTTTTTGCACTTAATTCTTCAGCAGATTTATATAAAATTGACACTAACACAGGCGATATTATTTGGTATTCAAATACTTTAGCATCTACTCTTCCTGATGCTACAGATTTCTTTAACTCTTCAGATATTGTAATAGGAGAAAATCAAATATTTTTTTCTGCGGGATCTTCCTTTTTTTCATATGATTTAAGTTCGGGATTAATAAATTGGGAAACCGAGGTTGATTCTGTTGGGACTCCCATTATTGTCGGGGCTAATATTTTTTTTGTTACTTATAATGGATACTTTATTATAATGGAAAAAAATTCAGGAAAAATAATTTCATCAAGTAATATTTTAGAAAAACTTAAACGAAAACATCAGCAAACGAATATTTCTGGATTTATAATGGGATCTGAGAAAATTTATTCTGTTACATTAAATGGATATTTAATTATAAGTTCAGTTAAATCTGGCAAGGTAGAGAGTTTTAAAAAGATTAGTGATCTAATTACAACTTATCCAATCATTTCCAATGGAAAAATATATATTTTAACTGAAAATTCAAAAGTTATTGCATTTAATTAAAATTAATATTTTAGGATTTAGAAGACATAAATGAAATTTGCTTTTCATTAAAATTTTTATTTTTAGAGTCGACAGGATTTATGGGGTATTCACCTGTAAAACAATGATCAGTAAATTGAGGGTATGCAGAGTTTCTTTTTTTATACCCCATAGATGAATACAAACCTTCAATTGATAAAAATTCTAGAGTAGATGCATTTATAAATTTTCTCATCTCTTCAATATTAAATCTGGCAGCCAAAAGCTCATTTTGATGTGGTGTATCAACACCATAAAAGTCAGGATATTTTATTGGAGGTGAAGCAATTCGTAGATGAACTTTTTTTGCCCCAGATTCATAAAGCATTTTAATAATTTTTACTGATGTGGTTCCTCTTACTAGCGAATCGTCAATTAATATAATTGTTTTATTTTTTATTAGTGATTTATTGATATTATGTTTTAATTTTACACCAAAACTTCTAATTTGTTGGGTGGGCTCAATAAAAGTTCTTCCAACGTAATGATTTCTTATAATTCCTAATTCTATGTTTTTTCCAATTTGCTCAGCATATCCAATTGATGCAGGGACTCCGGAATCTGGAACTGGGACAATTAAATCTGCATCTATATGCGTTTCCTTAGCCAGTTGAGCTCCTAATTTTTTTCTATACTCATACACGCTTATGCCATCAATGATACTGTCCGGCTTAGAAAAATATATATACTCAAAAATACATGGACGTTTTTTAATTTTTGGAAATGGCTTTATGCTTTTTAACCCATCATTATCAATTATAACAATTTCTCCATTTTCAACTTCTCTGATAAATTTTGCGCCAATTATATCGAAAGCACATGTTTCAGAAGCTAGAACATATGATTTGTCAAGTTTTCCAATCACCAGCGGTCTAATTCCAAAAGGATCTCTTATTCCTATTAATTTTTTATCTATTAATATTGCTAGTGCATATCCACCTTGAATTTTAAATAGCGCATCAACTATTTTATCAATAATTTTATTTCTTTTAGATTTAGCAACCAGCTGAACTATAGTTTCAGTGTCAGATGTTGTTTGAAAAATAGAACCATTTTTTACAAGTTCTTTTCTAAGATATAAAGCGTTGCTTAAGTTGCCATTATGAGCAATAGAAAAACCACCCGAATGTAGATCAGCAAAAAAGGGCTGAACATTTTTAATTAAATTATTTCCTGATGTTGAGTAGCGATTATGACCAATAGAACAATTTCCGGGTAGTTTTTCAAAAATCTTCCCTTTAGTAAAATTATCACCAACTAAACCAAGTCTTCTTTCAGCATGAAATACTTTTCCATCGAATGTAACAATACCACAACCTTCCTGACCTCTATGTTGTAAGGCGTGGAGTCCTAAAGCTGTTAAAGCAGCAGCTTCTTTATTATTAAAAATACCAAAAACTCCGCACTCCTCTTTTAATCTGTCCATTTAAATATTTTCAATTTTTTCTTCTGTATCCTTGTAATAGTCTTCTCTATTAGGAAACTCTTTAATTAAAAACTCACTTCCCTTATATATTATTATAAAAGAATAAGTATTGTCAGTTTCTATTGGCCATTTTTGGTGTGGATAAAACCAATTTATTAAAGAGAAAATACACACACAAATTATGTATCCTTTTAAAATTCCAAAAACTAAACCAAAAGTTTTATCAACGATACCTAGACCAGCCCAAGCCAAGGTTTTGCTAATAACTTTTGCAATACCATTTATCACAAAAAGTGAAATTATATATAAAACGAGGCTTAAACTAATATCAGCAAAAAGTTTCGATTCTAGAATATCTTTTACTAAAGGGCTTAACTTTGGAAACAAAATAATCGTTATTATTAAAGCGAAAAACCATTTTGAAAAATATAATAAACTTTTAATAAAACCTTTCGTTGTAGATTGCGCCGACGAATATAAAATAATTAAAAAAACTATTACGTCGAACGCTGATATATTGTTTTGAATTAACTCAATTAAGTTATTCATTACCAAAAGGTTTCACCACTAATAATAGTTTTGGCAGCAGTGTTAAAACTGATATCATAGCTAAAAGCATAGCTATTCCTGTAAATACACCAAAATAAATTGTTGGTATAAAGTTTGATAATACTAATATTGAAAATCCAAAGACTATTGTTATAGAAGTATTTAAAATTGCAACGCCTACAGTTTCATGGCATTTTTCTAAAGTCTGATTATAATTTCTAATTTTATTAAACTCTTCTTTAAATCTGTATATATAGTGTATGCTATTATCGACAGCTATTCCTATTGTTATGGCAGCAATTGTTATTGTCATCATATCTAATGGTATTTCTAGCAGTCCTATAATTCCTAATATTAGAAAAGCGGCCATAAAATTTGGAACAACTCCAATTAAAGATAAGGTTATATTTCTGAACAAAATTAAAAACATTAATGTTATACCCACCATAACAACACCAAGGGTTAATATCTGAGATTTAAATAAGCTTTGCAAAAGATTATTAAAAAGAATAAGTACGCCTGCTAATTTAAATTCTTCTTTATTTAATCCTAATTTATTTTCTAGATCATAATTAATCTTGTTAATTAGTTCATTTCTTCTAAGTTCTTCCTTAGAATCCATAATTCTTAAACTAATTCTAGCTTCATTGTTTTTAATAGAAATATATGGATCAATAATTTCTTTTTTAATTGAGTTTGGTATTTTTGTATACAAAACTCCCATTTCCAAGCCCTCCAATTTTTTTCCACCATTTAGATCTTCAACAACTCTTACCATCGAAGCAAAAGAAATAACCTTGCCCACCGGATCTAAGTTATCTAGATAATCATGAACTCGAGTAATTTTGTCTATTTTATTTCTTGTAAACCAATATTTAGCGTTATCCGTTTCTTCATCATCCCATCCATCAAAATCATCATCAGTTTTTTCTGCTTCCTCTTGATCAGGAAATTTAACTATTACATCAAGAGGAGTTGTTCCTCCTAGTTCATCATCAATTAATTTCATTCCTTTATAAATTTCAGTTTTTTTATCAAAATAATTTATAAAACTATTTTCTACTTCAAGTTTTGTAATACCAAAAATACTAATTATAATAACAAGAGAAGCAGATATAAAAATAGTTTTTGTATTTTTTTGAGCTACTCTACTTAAGAAAGAAGTAATTTTTGATTTCTCCTCATCTCTAAGATTTGCATTCTCTTTGCTTAAAATATTTAAAATTGCTGGTAATAATGTAAAAGTAATTGATAAAGAAACTAATAAACCAACAGTCATCATCCATCCAAAATCTATAATAGGTTTAATGCCACTAAATATAAGTGATAGAAAAGCGCATATTGTAGTAAGGACTGTATAGAGTATTGGCCAAAACATTTTACCTGAAGTCCAAAGTATAGCTTCGTTATTGGAAATATTTGGGTTTTCCTTTTTAAATTGTAAGTATCTAACACTCATATGAATATTCATGGCCATAGTTAAAATGAGCATTAGAGCAATAAAATTTGAGGAGATTACTGTAACTTTCCACCCAACCAATCCTAACAAACCAACCATAATTAATACCGAAAAAAAACAACTTAAAAGTGGGATAAAAACCCATAATAAATTTCTAAAAATAAACCAAAGTGTACAAATGATGAAAAGAAAAACTCCAGCTCCAAATACTATTATATCATTTTTTATATAAGTTATCATGTCGTCAGCAATCATAGGAATTCCGCCCAAGTGAATTTTTGCTGTTTTTTTATGTTTTTCTATAATTATTCTAATTTCATTTATATTTTGATGATTTTTTTTATTATACTTTTTTTTGTAATCATCATATTTTTCTAAGAAGTTTTTGTAGTTTTTTTTATCTTCTAAAGTTAATTCATTTTTATCTTTTTTATTTAGGTATTTGTTTTTTGTTTTTATAAGCTGAGATAATTTTTCATCAGTTTTTATATAAACGATTATTCCACTAGTTTTTCCATCATTGCTAATTACAAATTCTTTATAAATTGGACTATTCAATATTTCATCAAAACCCCTTTGTTTATCTACGTCTTCACTGGATAAAGTTTTATAATTCTTAATTCTTTCTGAAAGTGGATCATCATTATTTTTTAATAAAGGAACATCCAGGATAGTTATTACATTATTCACCCAGTTTAAATTTTTTAAGTCATTTTTGAGATTCGTAAGATTTTGAATTGTTTCTGGATCTATTAAATTATCTTGCGGTGTATAAGTAAGTATTAAAGAGTCTTTAGAACCATATTTTGTATTTACTTCTCTAAGATATTTTAGATCTGGGTCGTTTTCTAGAAGCAAAGTATCTGATGAGGCATCAAGCTGAAAATTTTTTGAAAAATAAGAAAAAATCAGCAATAATAAAGTAAGAAATAGTAAAGTAATTTTTGGTTTTTCAATTATTGAATTTTTGTATATCTTTTTAAACATTAATAGTTAAATTTATTTATTTTCTAAGTCTTTGAACTTAGTATACATTGCTTCAAATTCAACTTTAACATTACCAGTTGGACCATGTCTTTGTTTGCTAATCATTATATCAGCTAAAGTTGACACATCATCCATTTTTTGCTGCCATTCTGCATATTCAATAGATCCAATAGTCGGTTCTTTTCTTTCCAAATAGTAAGCTTCTCTATAAACAAACATAACCACATCTGCATCTTGTTCGATAGACCCAGACTCTCTTAAATCTGCTAATTGAGGTTTTTTGTCATCACGTTGTTCTACCGCTCGAGACAACTGTGATAAAGCAAGTACTGGCACATTAAGTTCTTTAGCTAGAGCTTTTAGTCCCTGTGTTATTTCAGAAATTTCTTGAACTCTATTTATGTCTCGTATTCTGTTTGTTTTCATAAGCTGAATATAATCAACCACTATTAAATCAAGACCATAAAGTCTTTTAATTCTTCTTGATCTATTGCTTATTGCAGCAATAGTTATTGCTGGAGTTTCATCAATAAATAATGGTAATTCAAATATATTTTTTGAAGTTTCAATAAATTTTTCATATTCTTTTTCGGAAACTTTTCCTCTACGAATATCATTAGATCTGATTCTTGATTGTTCAGAAAGTATTCTTGTAGAAAGTTGCTCTGATGACATTTCTAAAGAGAAAAAAGCTACAGAAGATTTAGTTCCTGTGTTTTGAATATTTTTTGCAGCATGAAAAGCAATATTGGTAGCTAGTGCTGTCTTACCCATGGAAGGTCTCCCGGCAATTATAACTAAATCTTGCTTATGCATTCCTCCAAGCCTAGAATCTAGATCAGTTAAGCCAGTAGGAACACCAACCAAACCTCCATCATTTTGATAGGCGCTTTCTGCCATTTCGATTGTTTGTTTTAGTGCGCTTTCAAATTTCATAAATGATTGGTTAAAATGTCCTCTTTCGGCTAAATCGAATAATGATTTTTCAGTATTTTGAATTATTTCTTCGCCTGAAGAATTATTCTCATCATTAGATGAAGCTTGATCCAAAACTGATTCAGAAATTTTTATTAATTCTCTTTTAACATGCATTTCTTGAATAATATTTGCATAATCGACGGCCTGTTTAGCCGAAGTAGAAAATTTAGTAATTTTAATAATATACTCTTGGCCACCAAGTTCTTTTAAGCCTTCATTGTTATCAAAATGATTTTTTAAAGTAATAGGATTAGCTAGCAATCCTTTGGATATTAATCTTTCAATTATTTCATAAAGTTTAGCATGTATTGGATCGAAGAATTTTTTTGTATCAATAAAGGGCGACACTTCATCATATATTTCGTTAGAAACTAATATAGAACCAATAACAGCTTGTTCCGCCTCAATATTGCAAGGCATTTTTTTTTGATTATTTTCAACTATTTTAAAAGGTTGTTGATGCATATTTTAAAGACTATTTAATACTAATAGAAAATAAAAAAAACTCGAAAGTTATACACGGAATTAAATTTCTGTGGAAAATAATGATAAAATTAATTTTCTTCTTCTTGTTTTACAACTTCAATATGAATTAAAGCTTGAATTTCAGCATGAAGATTAATTTTTACTTCATAATTGCCAACTTTATTTATTTCCTTAACGACATCAATTTGTGAGGGTTTTATTTCTAGTTTGTTACTTTCTTCGACTTTTTTAGATATTTCTTTTGGTTTTATAGAACCATAAAGTTCTCCATTTTCCTTAGCTCTTTTTAGAAATTTATATACTTTCTTATTAATAAGGTCATAAATTCTTTTAGCTTCTTTTTTTAATAAAACATTTTTTTCATTAAGTTTGGTTTTCTTTTGATTAACTAATTCTATATTTTCTTTTGAAGCCTTAAGAGCTTTTCCGTATTTAATAAGAAAATTTCTTCCATGTCCTCTCTTTACATTAACAATATCTCCAATATTTCCAAGATTCTTAATATTTTCTAGTAGCACTACTTCCATAATAAATCTCTACATTAAAGCCAGAAGACGAGCTCTCTTTATAGATCTGGCTAATTCTTTTTGTTTTTTTAAAGAAACAGAAGTTACTCGAGAAGGTAAAATTCTTCCAGTTTCAGAAACATATTTTTTCAGAACTTTTATATTTTTATAATCTAGTATAGGTGCATTTTTTCCAGATAATGGACATACTCTAGAAAATTTTATATCAGCCTTTTGAAAGAGGCTTAACTTACTACCTCTTGTATTTTTTTTTCCTTTTTTAAAATTTCTTGATTTTTTCATAATTATTTTAAATTATTTTTTTTCAAAATATACAGTTTCCAGGTCATGTGATTTAACTCTAACCGTTAAGAATCTAATTAAAGAATCATCTATATTTTCATTTTTTTCAAGTTCATCGATCGTTTTTCCAATGCCGTCAAATTTAATATGAAAATAAAAACCTTTTTTGCTGTTTTTTATTGGATGAGAAAAATTTCTTAATCCCCATTCTTCTATTTTTAAAATTTTTCCTGAATTATTTTTAATAATTTCTTCGTATTTATTGACTATTTTTTTTACCTGACTTTCGGGCAAGTCTTGTTTTGTAATAAAAGTATGTTCGTAACTATTCATTTATGTTTTTCCTTGGTTAATTCAGTTATTATACTGAATAATCCACCTTTTTATTGGCAGAGGTGTGGGTTTTATACTATTAATATTTTAAATATACAACCATTAAAATTTTAATATATTATATTTTATTATCTATGCGTGCTCTATTATTTCCAGGTCAAGGATCCCAGTTTGTAGGAATGGGATCAGATTTTTACAGAAAATATGATTTAGTAAAAAAAATTTTTCAAAATGTTGATGAAACGTTAGGCTTCTCACTTTCTAAAGTCATACTAAATGGTCCTGAGCTTGACCTAAAACTTACAAAAAATACTCAACCAGCTATAATGACGATTGGAGTTTCTATATTTAAAGTTTTAAAAGAAAAATATAATTTAAATTTAAATAATATAAAATTTTTTGCTGGACATTCCTTAGGTGAATATACCGCACTTGTTTGTGCTGGGTCTTTAACACTTGAAAAAGCTGCTTACCTTTTGCATGAAAGAGGAAAAGCAATGCAGGAAGCGGTTCCACCAGGTCACGGTGCAATGATAGCAGTACTTGGCATGAACATAGATGAAGTTCAAAAAGAAATTGATCTACTTCCAAAAAATGAAGTTTGTGAAATTGCTAATGATAATAGCAATGCTCAAGTAGTAGTAAGTGGAAAGAAAGATATTATAGAGATTTTAAGTAAAAATTTAAAAGAGAAAAAAAAGAAAGGAATACTTCTACCAGTAAGCGCTCCATTTCATTGCTCTCTAATGAAAAAAGCTGCTGAAAATATGAAAGAAAAAATACATTCAACGAATTTTTTGAAGCCATTTCCTAGTGTAATTAGCAATGTGACCGCAAAAGAAGAATACGAAATAAACAAAATTGGGCCATTATTAGTTGATCAAATAACTTCAAAAGTTAGATGGAGAGAAAGTGTTAATTATATGATAAAACAGGGAGTAAATGATTTTTTGGAAGTAGGGCCTGGTAAAGTTCTTTCTGGTTTAGTAAAAAAAATAAACAAGGATGTAAAAATATCAAATATAAATTCTACAGAGGATATACAAAATGATCAGTTTTAAAAATAAAAAAATTTTAATAACAGGAGCTACCGGTGGTATTGGTAATGAATTAGTAAAAAAATTTATTTCACTTGAAGGGAATGTACTTGGTACCGGAACTAAAACTGAGAAATTAGACGAATTAAAAAAAAAATATCCAAGCATAAAAGTTAAAAAATTTAATATGATCGAACATTCTAGAATTGAAGAATTTATTGATGATGCAACACTAGAGCTAGGAGGATTAGATATACTAATTAATAATGCTGGCACTAATGCAGATAATCTTTCATTAAGAATGAAACATGAAGAGTGGAAAAAAGTTATAGATATTAATTTAACATCTACATTTTTATTATCAAAACATGCAATTAAACAAATGTTAAAAAATAAATTTGGAAGAGTTGTGAATATAACTTCAGTGGTTGGGCACACTGGAAATTTAGGACAATCAAATTATTCCGCTTCTAAAGCTGGAATCATAGGCATGTCAAAAAGTCTTGCAACTGAATATGCAAAAAAAAATATTACAATTAATTGTGTCTCACCTGGATTTATTGTGTCAGACATGACTATGAATATAGCCGAGAAAGTTAAGTTGTATTTAACATCTAGAATACCAATGGGCAAACTTGGAACTGGTGAAGATGTATCAAATAGTGTTGCCTTTTTGTCCTCAGAACAAGCATCTTATATAACTGGAGAAACCATTCATGTAAATGGCGGCATGTATATGGCTTGACAAAATTAATTTATAATTTATTAAGAGTTAATAAATCAAATTGAGGAATTTACAAATGACAAAAGATATCGCAGGTAAAGTTAAAAAAATGGTTGTCGATCATTTAGGTGTGGACGAAGCGAAAGTGACTGATGAAGCAAATTTTATAGATGATTTAGGTGCCGACAGTCTAGATACTGTAGAGCTAGTAATGGCTTTCGAAGAAGAATTTGGATCTGAAATTTCAGATAGTGAAGCGGAAAAAATTCTAACAGTCGGAGATGCAATAAAGTTTATAGAGAGTAAATCAGCTTAAAAACCTTAAATAAAATTACGCCGACTAACTATATTATGTTAACAAAAATAAAGGGGACGATGTTTGTTTTGTCATCTCCTTCTGGTGCCGGCAAAACAACACTAACTAAAAAAATCTCTGAAAATAACAAAAATTTTAAAATTTCAATATCATATACAACAAGGAAACCTAGGCCCAACGAGATAAATGGGAAAGATTACCATTTTGTAAATTTAGAAAAATTTAATGAATTAGTTAAAAAAAATAAATTTTTTGAATATGCTAATATTTTTGATAACCATTACGGAACATTAAAAGAAACAGTATTAGATCTTCTTTCAGAAGGTAAAGATGTTTTATTTGATATTGATTGGCAAGGCACTCAACAACTAAAAAAAATTAAAGATTTATCATTAGTAACAATCTTTATTATTCCTCCAGATATAAAAATTTTAAAAGAAAGACTGATGAATAGACATTCAGGAGAAGAAAAGTTGATTGTAAAAAGAATGAGCAAATTTAACGAAGAAATATCGCACTGGAATGAATATAATTATGTTGTTGTAAATGATGATTTAAATAAATGTTATGAAAAAATTATGGATATAATATCTTCAGAAAAAAAGGGTTCACATATTAAGCAAAATATTGAAGAGATTCAGAATAGAATAAAAAATTTAGTCAAATAATTTTTCATATTCGATAGCAATTTTATAAAAAGTTTCATTATCTAATTCTTCAGGCCTTTTATTTAGATCGATATTTATTTTGTTTAGACAGGATAAGTCATTTTTAAAAAGTTTCCTAAAATTTTTATTTATCATTTTTCTTCTATTTGAAAATAAGACTCTAGTAACTAATTCAAGATTTTTTGGGTTTTTAATTTTGAAGGGTATATTTTTTTTGGGCCTAAAAGATAATATAGTAGAATCTATTTTAGGCTTAGGATAAAAACAATTTTTAGATATATTAAAATGTTTTTTTATTTCCAATCTCCAATTTGTTAGTATAGACAGTCTTCCAAATTCCTTAGAATATGGTTTTGCAATAATTCTGTCAGCAACTTCTTTTTGAAACATAAATATAAGAGAATTGTACCATGGTGGCCATTTGTTGACCATAATAAGCGAGGTTAATATTTTTGTAGAAATATTATAAGGAAGATTTCCTATTACTATTACATTTTCATAAAAAAAATCCTTTTTTATAACTTCCAATATATCCTGATTAATTATTTTTATTTTTAAATTATTTTTAAACTTTTTTTTTAAAAATTGTGACAGTTTTTTATCTTTTTCAATAGCAATAATCTTTACAGAATTAATTTTCGCTAAACTGTTTGTTAAATTTCCATAACCGGATCCTATTTCCATGATTCTTGGGTTTTTTTCTGAATCAAGAATTTTTGTTATTTTATTAATTATATTTTTATCTATTAAGAAATTTTGACCCAAGCTTTTTTTTGGATTTTGTACAAGTTTCATTAGTTGATATTATTAAAAAATTTAATTGATTCGATTAAACTTTTTGAATTAGCAATTTGTTTTCCCATAATATTATGTGCCACACCGTGATCTGGAGATATTCTTATACACGGCAGACCTAATGTTATATTAATAGCATCATAGTTAAATAATGCTTTAAATGGTGAAAGAACTTGATCATGATACATTCCAACAATCACATCAAATTTTTGTCTTTTATATACTACAAAAGCTGTATCTGGTGATATTGGACCTTCAATATTTATATTTAGTTTATTCAATTTATTTATAGCTTTATTTATAATTATAAATTCTTTAGATTTTTTTGTTTTTGAATAATTATGTGGATTTAAACCAAGAATAGCAATTTTAGGTTTTTTTTTTAAAATTTTTCTATAAAAATTATTAATAGTTTTAATTTTAGTTACTATTTTATTTTCATTAATATTATTAAGAACTTTATTAATAGGTATATGCGTCGTAATTGGCGAAACTGCTAAATTTTTATTATAAATCAACATTGATTCACTGTCTTTTATTTTAAACTTTTTTGAAAGAAATTCGGTAACTCCTTGATGCTTATTTTTAAAAAGGGTTTCTTTAGACACCGGGCAATTTATAAATCCCATAATTTTTTTATCTTTTACAAATTTTATTATTTGATTAAAACACTGAAAAATATATTTATTCGATTTTGATGATATTTTCTCGTAAGGTTTCTTTTGATTATAACTTATATCAAGAACAGGCAACTCAGATTTTTTTAATTCAATAATATTAAAATTTTTATCAATTTTTTTTAATTTGATTTTATATTTTAATTTTTTTTTTTGTAAATTTAATAATTTTATACTTCCAACAACAAAAAAGGGTTTGTGGATAAATTTTTTTCTTAATTTCCAACATTTAAATATTATTTCTGATGAAATACTGTTTGGCTCTCCAGCAATTATTCCTATTGGTTTTTTCATCTTAAATACTTTATTGCAATAGATCTTTTTATTTTATCGTAATGTGATAATGAATACATATTAAGTATTTTGAGTTTTTGAGCTTTAACTAAATTATTTTTTCTTTCTTCCAAAGTCAATTTGCTATTAATATATCTTATATTCCTTACTTTAAAAAAGAGAATACCTTCTCTTAAAATTATGGGTGTAGATAATTTTCCAACAGATGTCTCTTGAAGAGTCTTTTTGATCTTTTTAGAAATAGAGTTTTCATTTACCCAACCAAGATCGCCATTATTAGATGAAGATTCTGAAATTCCCAGATTTCTAGCAACACTATCAATACCTTCAATATTAATTTTTTCTTTTATTTCTCTAATTTTAGAATCTATTTGATCTTCACTTACTGGTTCGATTAATACTTCAGAAATTAGATATTCAGTAACTTTTTTCTCTTCAGCCTGTTTTAGCTGATCTTCAATTTCTTCAACATTAATTGATAATTTATTTTTATATATTTGAAAAATTAAACTATTCCAAGCTAAATCAGTTTTAATATTATTTTCAATAATAGAAAAATCCAAATCATTAGAAGCGCATATATTTTTAAGAGTTTCAGTATCAGCGTTAATATTTGAGGCCAATCTTGAAATTTCACTATTTAAATCTTCATCATTAAATTTAAAGAATTTATTTCTATCTGTTTCAATTTCCTTAATTTTTCTTTTTATAATTGAATTTACAGCTATTTTTTGTAATTCATCTCTTTTTTCGTCAGAATAACTTTCGTTATTTAATATTAAGAAGATTTTTATTTCATTCACTACATCTGATTGTGTTATTGCTTTATCACCTATAGTCATGAACAAACCATCCTTTATTTCAGCATTTACTTTTTTTAAAGGAAGAATAAGAAATATTAATAAAAAAAATATTATTTTAAATTTCATTATTTACTTATAACTGGTGCATTAACTTTAGTAAGCGGAACAAAAGTCAATGTAAACATCAAAGTATTTTTTGGTTCTAAATCATCAACATCTTGATAAAATTCTCTTCTATACATTAAGCCAGCTGTTAAACAGTCGATAGCATACTGGTAACTTATATCATAAAGTTCTGTACTTTCTGTCTTAAAATTTTTCTTTGTACTAAAACTTAATTTATTATTATCACTAAAATTTAGACTTAGCCCAGCACTTGCATAGTGTTCAGTTCCCACATGATTCTGCTGTTCTAGATAATCTAAATTAAATTGTGCTATCCCAAGATTAAGATTGGTTGATATCTCATTGTAGTTAAGGTCGCTCAAATTATGATCCAAAGAAAATTTGTAATCAATGTTGCCTATTTTATCAAAATTATAATTTATTTCTCCAACGATATCAGAAGATTTTTGATCAAGTGAACTTTTTGATGGCAAATCTTCATTTTCTTCATAGTTAAAAACTTGTCCTAAGGCTATTGATAATTTCTCTTCATCATTATCTTTCTTATTAATTTTATAATCAAAGCCTAAAATAGCGCTTAATCCATCTTCAATTTCAGATGTTTTATTAAGTGAATACAAATTTGTATAATTTAAAGATATATCTTTTTTACTCAAATTCTTAACATGTCCAGGCGCGTATCTAACCATAAAATTTGGTGAAAACAGATTAGTAAAATTATTATTATATTTTTTCATTGGCAATGAAGCTTTATAGCTTACTACTCCACTTAATTCATTTACCACACCGTCATCTCTATAATCTTCAGTTTTTATGGCTTCATAGTTTGTATTTCTTACCATCCCCATTAAAGAATTAACAAAACCATTTTTTGTTATAAAATTTTTAGGATTCCAAATTATATCATTTGATAAGAAAGTTTCATGTTTATTTGTTTGGTAATTAGTGTAAAGAGCATTTGATTTAAAATCAAAAGTCCCAAATTTTTCAGTAAAAAAAGTTTTTCCATACAATACATTTGGTAAAATATATTCATACTTATCAGAGTTTTCTTTTTTTCTTAAATCTTCATAGACCGTTGTATTTATATCTAAATAAGTATCATCTTTACTGAAACTATATTTTATTTCATTTTCTAAAATTGTATTTTCTGATTTTACTAGAGCTGTATTGATATCATGTATTCTGAAGTACGTGTTATTTGAAGTCTTTTGGACTTTAAGTGATAACTCACTTTGGTAAGAATCATCATCACTTAAATTTATATCTAAATTTGCAAATATATGATTTCTTGATCCTGAAGTTTTTGTAGAAGAAGTTTTTTTATATCCTTCGGTATAACTTGTATCCAAAGTTAAAAATGCATTTTTAAACGCTTGTCTATATTCATTTAAAAATAAAATATTTTCTTTAGAATAAACTTTTGGTGTAAATGTTAAATCTTTATCTTTGTTAATTGCCCAGAAATAAGGGAGAGCAAAACCTGCGCCCACACTTGTGCTATTTGTAAAAAATGGAGCCAAGAAACCTGATTGTCGTTTAATTGATGGATCTGGATGAAAAAATCTTGGAAAATAAAATATTGGAACATCGTAAACTTTTAGAGTTGCATGCTCATAATATATAGTTTTTTTAATTCTATCATGAATTATTTTTTTTGCTTTTATAGACCATGGAGGACATTTTCCATCTCTTTTTTTACAAATAGTAAAAACACCTTTTGATAAACTAGATTTATTTTTTGAAATAAATATATCATTAGAAACAAATCTTGGGTCACTTTCTTTACTTACTCCAAATGTTTCTTGATCTAATACTACGCTAACTTCAGAACCAATCATTTCTTTCTTTTTTGTATCAACGTGAATTTCTTTAAAGAAATACTTATTATAATTTGAATCTATAACTTTTACTTTTCCTATTGATGAAAATAAATTATTTTCAATATGATATTGAAACATTTCAGTTTCAATTGAGTTACTCTCATTGTCCTTAAAAACCGAATCTGAATTTGAGCTTAATATTTTTTTTTCTACATTATATAAAATGTTACTAGAATTTAGCTCATAACCTTCACTTATTTTTACTTTTGTGATTTCGTAAGTAGTAATTATTTCATTTTTTTTATCATATGTAGCTTTTTCTGTTTCCAGAATATTTCCTTCTGTATCCGAAATTATTACATTTCCCTCTACCAATAGAAATTCTTTATTTTTTTCATAAGTCGCTTTAGTAGCATTAATAATTCGACCTTGCATATCTGTTACTTTAACATTTCCACTTGCTTTAAGAATTTCACTATTTTTGTCAATTACCATTTCTTTGGCTGAAATATTAAATTCTTCTGCATTTAAGTTGTAACAAAAAAATAAAAAAATTAGAGAAAGTAAGATAAATTTATTTTTGATTTGCATAAATAACTCCTACAGCGCTAAAAATAAAAACTATTACTATTGGCATCCAAACAGCTACTTCTACACTTAATTTTTCTGTTCTACCTAAAGCAGCTGAAAAATCATTAAAGAAGTAGATCAATACACACGTAATTATTGTAAAAAATACATAGGTATAGTTGCTCTCTTTGACCATAATTCCCAAGGTGAATACGCCGCTTAACAAGACCATTGCCAACAAAAAGAAAGGAAAAGACAATGATTTTTGCTTTTTTGTTTCCATCTGTTTAGTTGAATAACCTCTTTCTTCTAAAAGTTTAATTTCTTTATTAATATTCCAAAATGAAATTGTATCTAAATTTGAATAAAGACTTTCAATTTTATTAATATCGTAAATACTATTATAAAAAATATTATCTGTATTATCCGAAAGTATATTTCCGTCCTCATCAATTATTTTAACATTTTGAAGTATCCATTTTGATGAACTTATATTTGCTGATTTAGCTTCTATTCTTTTAATAAAATTATTTTCATTGTCGTATTCATAGATTGTAACATTCATTAAATTTTCATTTTCAAGATTCGAAGATCTAATAATATTATTTTTGTTTTTAGTTTTTTCTTTAATCCAAATACCGTTTTCCGTAATTGCAGCCAAATAATCTTTATCCCTTTCAAAACTTCCTTTCATTATTTCATATTTTTTAACTAAAACTGAAGTGATAGGATTAATGGAAGTAATAAAAAATATTCCAAGAACTAAAGATAAAATACTAGGTAACAACATTATTGAGAAATTTGACAACCCAGAAACTTTCATTGCAGTAACTTCATCAGTTTTTTTAATTTTTAAAAAAAACCAAATTCCTGATATTAAAATTATAAATGGAAACATATTATATAATAAACCTGGAACTATAATTGCTGATAACATAACTGGAATATATATACCTACATCAATATCTTTAAAAAAATTTATTTCTTCATATAAATTCATAATAAATCCTAAACAGAAAAATATTAAAATTGTATTAATAACAATTTTTCCAAATTCTACAGCTAAATATTTGTTAATTATCGAAGTTCTGATCATAGTTTTAAATTAAGTTTTCATATTTAAATTTACGTAATAAGGTTAAATAAATTATTGGAACCATTAATAGAGGGACAAAATAATATGTAACTGAATGCGTCCATGAAACACCTGAGTACCTAACAATTATTTCTGATAAAGCTAGAACTAAGAAACCAATTAAGAAATATATATATTTTCTATAATTGTAAATTTTTCTATCACTTCTAGAAGAAAGTAAGAAAGAACAAATTAGAGAAATTAAAGGAATATAAACAGGCATTCCAAATCTTTTATTAATTTCAATTTTTGTATCCATAAAAGATTTTTTTGTCTGGCTACAATTATGCATATTTGTACTTGTATTATTGTTTATTATACAATTTAGAATTTTTAATGTTGAAGTTTCTTGCATTTTTGGTGCAGAGATACTTTTAGTAGAAATTCCAGAAAGATTAAAAACAGTCTTTTTAAATTTGAAGACATTAATAGTATTGTCTTCTTTTAATCTTTGTATATTCCCATCATAAAGTATTAAGTTATTTGCAGAAGAATCTACATAACCAGATTGAGCAAAGATAGTAGAAGAGGTTGCTCCTATACCTGATAATATATTTGCATCGTCACGTATAAAAATATTTTTGTACATTTGATCTTCTTCTTTTTTATCAACAAATATTGTAAGACCTTTGACAGTGTCATTAAATTGTTTTTCCTTTAATAAAGATGGAACAAATTCTAGTTGTGAATTTTTTAATACTGATCTTGATAATTTTAATAAGGCAGGATTTAGGATGCTCGTAAATATGAGTTGAAGAAACATAATCAATAAAGAAATTCTAAATATAAGATTTACAATATAGATTTTATTTAGTCCTGAAGACCACATGATTATTAATTCATTATCTTTTTCTAACCTTAAAATTGTTAATATTATTGATATCAAAAAACACAATGGCATCAATTTTGTTAAAATTTTGGATAACGTCAAAGAGGAGTATAAAAAATATGTCGTAAAAGCATGACCATCTTCAGTTACAAGATCTAGGTAATTTACTGATTGAATCGTCCAAACTATTACAGCCAGAGCAAACAAAGTTATAGAGAAATATCTCAAAAATTCATAAAAAAAATATTTGTAAATTGTATTTTTCATTGCAAATGTTGTAATATATAGTTAATAAATCAACTTTGAATAGAATTCAATTTATACGTTTAAGAGAGGAAAAATGTTAAGTTTTGCAAGCAGTTTGAGACCAGAAAGCGAGGCTTTCGCCTTATTCGTGACCGAGAATTACGATTACAAAGATAAAAGAAGCATTTTATCAAAAAACGCTATTGAAAAAATTGATTCTTATCTAAAAAAATTAAAAGGAAAAAAGAATGAAAACTTTATTAATTCTTTTGATATTACAGATAAAAAAAAATGTTTCATAATTAAAGTTAATAAAAAATATGAGAATTGTTACCCAGAGGAAACAGGAAGTAGTTTTTTTTCATATTTAAAAAATCTAAAAGATATTGAAAAAATAGATTTATATATAGATAGTTTAATTTTTGATGATCAAAAACTAATAAAATTTTGTTCTGAATTTATTTTTGGCTTTAATTTAAAAAGTTATACATTTAATAAGTATAAAACTTTAAATAAAGAAAAATTAAATAAAAAAATAGATATAAAAATTATAACGTCACAAAAAGACAAAATAGAAAAAAAATATAAATATTATGATTCTATAAAGGAAGGAGTCTTTTTAAGCAGAGATTTGGTTTCTGAACCGCCGAATATTTTAAATCCAAAATTTTACGTAAAAGAAATAGAAAAGCTATCTAAAATTGGATTAAAAATTAAATCTTATAATGAAAAGGAGTTAAAAAAATTAGGATTAAATGCTCTTCTTGGAGTAGGCCAAGGAAGTATAAATGAAACTTATTTAGTAACAATTGAATGGAATGGGAAAAAAAATTCATTAAAGAATCCATTAGCATTTGTGGGAAAAGGTGTTTGTTTTGATACGGGCGGAATTTCATTGAAACCTGCAAAATTTATGGAAGAAATGAAATATGATATGGCAGGATCAGCTGTAGTCGTTGGATTATTAAAATCTTTAGCACTCAGAAAAGCAAAATTAAATGCTGTGGGAGTTGTTGGTTTGGTAGAAAATATGCCAGGAGGTAACGCTCAAAGACCTGGAGATATTGTTAGATCTTTTTCAGGAAAAACAATTGAAATATTAAATACAGATGCAGAAGGAAGGTTAGTATTAGCCGATGCATTAACTTTTACTGAAAAAAAATATAAACCAAAATTTATTATAGATCTAGCAACATTAACAGGAGCTATCATTATGAGTTTGGGAGAGGAATATGCTGGTTTATTTTCTAACAACGATCAACTCTCTGAAAATATTTTTAAAGCAAGTAAAAATGTAAATGAGAAAGTTTGGAGATTACCGTTACATAAAAATTATGATAAACTTATGGATTCGAAAATAGCTGATATGCAAAATATAAATTATGCTGGTGGAGCAGGATCAATAACAGCTGCTCAATTTTTGCAAAGATTTATTATTAACAAAACACCCTGGGCACACTTGGATATAGCTGGAATGGCTTTTTCAAAAAAAGCTGCTAACTTAAATCCTGGTGGAGCAACAGGTTTTGGAGTCAGATTGTTGAATAATTTAATTAAAGAGTATTACGAAGGATAAATATTTAATGGAACAAACTTTATCAATTATAAAACCTGATGCTGTAGAAAGAAATTTAGAAAAAAAAATAATAGAATTTTTTGAAAAAAATAATTTAAAGATTTTAAAGAAAAAAAAAGTAAAAATTTCAAAAGAGGAAGCTTTAGAGTTTTATAAAGTGCATCAAACAAAACCTTTTTATAATGATTTATGTAATTATTTATCGTCTGGGCCTATAATAGTAATGGTTTTAGAGGGTGAAGAAGCTATATCAAAAAATAGAGAATTAATGGGAGCTACAGATCCATTGAAGGCGAAAGAAGGAACTTTAAGAAAAATGTATGGCCTATCAATTGATAAAAATTCAGTTCATGGATCTGATAGCGTAGAAAATGGAAAAAAAGAGATAAATTTTTTCTTTAATAATTAATTTATCTGAACAATGAAACTATTGATTGAGGGTATAGTTTGTGTTCTTGAATTAAAATTTTCTTTTTTAATGAATTTTCAGTTTCATCTTTATTAATCAATACTCTTTTTTGTAAAATTATTTTTCCTGAGTCTAATTTGTTTGACACATAATGGACAGTGCAACCAGAGAAGATCTCTCTTTGTTCCAAGACTCTTTTATGAGCATTTAGACCCTTGTATTTTGGTAGTAAAGATGGATGAATATTAATAATTTTTTTTCTAAATGACCTTATAAAATTGTCTGAAAGAATTTTCATGAATCCAGCTAAGCATATAAATTTAATTTTTCTCTTTTTAATTTCAATAAGGCATTTTCTTTCAAATTCTTTTCTATTTTCATAAGAAAAATATTTATAAGGTATTGAATATTTTTTTGCTATATTGAGTCCTCCGGCATTAGCATTATTACTTATAATCAATTCTACTTTTATAGGAAAATTATAATCTCTTGAGCTATTGATTATAGAATTTAGATTTGATCCATTTCCTGAAATAAACACACAGCTTTTTATTTTTTTTACCATATAATTTGACCTGATATATTTGTCTTTTTCTTTTTTTTAGAAACGTATCCTATTTGATATGGTTTATATCTTTTAGGAAAAATATGTATTATTTTTTTTAGGTTTTTTTTATCCGCTATTAAACAAAAACCAACACCACAATTAAATGTTTTTAACATTTCGTTATCACTGATATTATTTTTTTTTAGCCACGTGAAGATTGATTGAGTTTTGATTCGAGATAAATTTATATTCAGCGACAAATGTTCAGGAATGACTCTAATTAAATTATTAATTAACCCTCCGCCTGTTATGTTGGCGCAACCATTTATTAGTTTTTTCTTATTAACTAAATTTAATTCTTTAACATATATTTTTGTTGGTTCCATTAAGGATCTTTTAATATGAGGTGGAATAGAATTATTTTTACTTTTTTTTAATATATGTCTAACAAGAGAAAAACCATTAGAATGCAATCCAGACGAGGGCACTGCTAACACAATATTATTATTTTTAATTTTATTTTTTATAAGTAAATTTTTTTTTTCAACTACCCCTACTGCAAATCCCGCTAGGTCAAATTTATCTTTTCCATAGGTACCTGGCATTTCGGCCATCTCGCCACCAATCAATGAGCAATTTGCCAATTTGCATCCTCTAACAATTCCATTTAAAATTTTTTTAACTTTATTTATTTTAAGTTTATTTATTGCAATATAATCTAAAAAAAAAATTGGTTTTGCGCCTTGAACGATAAGATCATTCACACACATTGCAACTAGATCTATTCCTATAGTGTTGAATTTTTTATATTTGTTAATTATCTCAATTTTTGTTCCAACACCATCAGTTGATGAAACAATGACTGGATTTTTCATTTTTAAGGGAGTTAAGTCAAATATTGATCCAAAACTCCCAATATTTTTAAAAGATTTTAATTCAGTATTTTTTTTATAAGTTTTTCTTGATATTTTAGATATGTAATTTACTAACTTATCAGCAGTTGCCATATTAACACCGCTTTTTTTGTAAGTATTATAGGTTTTTCTCATGAAGAGTTATTTATTATTAAAATATAAATTATCGCATTTAAAAGAATATATATATATTTTTTTCACAATAATCGTATTTACAACCACCACATATACAAATAGTTTTGCTGAAGAAAATATTTTTACAGTAAATAATGTAAAAGTTAAAGGTACAATTGATTTAAATTTTTCTAGAGAAAAATATCTTAATAGGGCTTTTTTAAATTCTTTCGAAATTTTGATGAATAGAATTCTACTTAGAAGGGATTTAAAAAATGTAGATAATGTAGATTTAAGAACAATAAAAAATTTAATAAATAGTTTTCAAGTTATGGAAGAAAGCTACCGGCAAGATATATATAAAGCAAATATTAAAATTAATTATAATGAAAAAAAAATAAAAGTTTTTTTAAGTAATAAAAATCTTTCATTTTCAAGACCAGAAAATATTTCCGCATTATTTTTCCCGTCACTTTATATAGACGATAAAATTCAAAATTTTGATGAAAATTACTTTTATATAAATTGGAATAATAGTAAAATTGAAAATGAAGTAATAAATTTTATATTACCAATAGAAGATTTGGACGAAATATCAAAAATTATATCTATGAAAGAAAAAGTAAATGAATTAGATATTGAAAAAATTACAAGTAAATATAATGAAAAAAATTATGTTTTTTCTTTAATGAATTATAGTAATAATAAAATTAATATTTATCTTAAAACTAAATTCAATAATAATAAAATTAGTAAAAATATTTTTTATAATATAAAAGATATTAGAGACGAAAAGGCTTTAGATATAATACTTAAAGATTTGAAATTAAAAATAACCGACTTATGGAAACAAGAAAATGTGGTGGATGTTTTAATGCCACTATCAATCAAAATTAAATTTCGACATTTAAATATAAATAATCTTGAAAAACTTGAAATTGATTTAAATCGTATAGGTATTATTGACAGTTATATTTTAGAAAAATTTGATGTAAATGATTCTTTTTTTAAAATATATTATTACGGTAATCCTAAAAGATTAAAATCTGACCTTTTTAAATATGGATATGATCTAAAAAATGATCAAGGATTTTGGAAAATTTACATAAATGAGTGATCAATTAATATTAAAATTTCCTGAGCAGCGTGCTTATAAAAAAGAAGATTTTTATGTTTCACCAAGCAATCAGGAAGCTTATGATTTTATCAGCTGCTGGCCAAAATGGTTAAAAAGAATAGTTAATATTTTTGGCCCATCTGGGTCAGGAAAAACACACCTAGCAAATTTATTAAAAAATAAAGCTTCATCAACACATATAAATTCAAAAGATTTAAATGAAAAACTATTTACAAGATTTAAAACAAAAGAAATATTAATTATTGAAAATTTAACTGAAGATATTTCAGAAGAATTATTATTTTCTATATGGAATATCGCTTTACAAGATAACAAATTTATTTTAATAACTTCTTCAAAACCGATTAATTTATATCCATTTAAATTAAAAGATTTAATATCTAGAGTTAATAGCAGTTTGTTTATTGGAATAAAATTACCCAGCGATGATTTGATCAGTGTAATTCTTGCAAAAAATTTTTCTGATAAACAAATAAAAGTTGAAAAAAAGCATATTGACTACATTATAAAAAGAATCGACAGGTCATATGAAAAAATATCTCAATTTATTTTAACTTTAGACAAATATTCATTAAGAAAAGGCAGTCCATTTGGTTTAAAATTGATTAAAGAAGTAATAAAAATGATGTAAATTTTAAAAAGGAATCACTTTGCATAAATATAGAACTCATAACTGTTCAGAAATTAATAAAAAAAGCTCTGGTAGCACTGTAAAACTTTCTGGTTGGATTCATAGAAAAAGAGATCACGGCAATCTTCTCTTTTTTGATTTAAGGGATCACTTTGGTCTAACACAATGTGTTATTGAGAATAATAATAAATATTTCAAAACTGTAGAAAAAATTAAACCCGAATCTGTAGTCAGCGTTATAGGCGAGGTTGTTAACAGATCTAAAGAAACGATTAACAAGGATTTATCTACAGGCGAGGTTGAATTAAAAATTTCATTATTTGAAATTTTATCTGAATCTATGGAATTACCTATGCCTGTATTTGGTGAACAAGATTACCCTGAAGAAACAAGATTAAAATATAGATTTTTGGATTTGAGAAGACAAGAGATGCATGAGAATATTATTTTAAGATCTAAAGTTGTTTCTTCTTTAAGAACAAAAATGATTAAAGAAGGTTTCTTAGAATTTCAAACACCAATTTTAACAGCTTCTAGTCCAGAAGGAGCTAGAGATTTTTTGGTACCAAGCAGATTACACCATGGAAAATTTTATGCACTACCTCAAGCTCCCCAACAATTCAAACAGATGGTAATGATATCTGGTTTTGATAAATATTTTCAAATAGCCCCATGTTTTAGAGATGAGGATGGTAGAGCAGACAGAAGTCCAGGCGAACATTACCAGCTTGATATAGAAATGTCATTTGTTGAACAAGAGGATATATTTAAAATTGTGGAACCTATTTTTTTCGAATTATTTAAAGAATTTGGAAAAAATAAAACTGTTTCAAAAAATCCGTTTAAAAGAATTACATATAGAGATTCTATGTTAAAATATGGAACAGATAAACCTGATCTCAGAAATCCTATCGAGATATTTGATATTACTGAAATTATGAAAAGGGATGATGTTAAATTAGATATGTTTAAGAAATTAATCGATACAGGTTGTGTGGTTAGAGCGATTCCCGCACCTAACACATCTGACAAACCTAGAAGTTTTTTTGATAATTACAACAATTGGGCAAAAGAAGAAGGGGGAAAGGGTCTTGGATATATTTTGATTGAAAAAAATAATAATAAATATAACGGGAAAGGTCCTATAGGAAAATTCTTCTCTGAAAAAGCAATTGACGAATTAATAAAAACTTGCAGATTAAAAGATAAAGATGCCGTATTTTTTTCTTGCGGAAAATCAAAAGAAACAGAAAGAATAGCAGGTCTTGCAAGACAAAAGATAGGAAAAGAATTAAATCTTATAAATGAAAAAGCTTTTGAGTTTTGTTGGATTGTTGATTTTCCAATGTATCAATATAATGAATTAGAAAAAAAAATTGATTTTAGCCACAATCCTTTTTCTATGCCACAAGTAGCTTTAAATGATTTTGACGAAAAGCATCCTTTATCAATTCTTGCTTATCAATATGATTTAGTTTGTAATGGTTATGAAATATCATCAGGCGCAATAAGAAATCATTTACCTAATCTAATGTACAAGGTTTTCTCTAAAGTAGGATATACCAAAAAAGAAGTAGATAATAAATTTGAAGGAATGATAAAGGCTCTTTCTTATGGAGCTCCACCTCATGGAGGTATGGCTCCAGGAATTGATAGAATTGTTATGTTGTTAGCTGGAAAAAACAATATACGTGAAGTTACTTTGTTTCCCATGAATCAAAATGCAGAAGATTTATTAATGGGAGCCCCATCTGAAGCAAGCAAATCTCAGCTTAATGAGCTTGGTATAAAGGTGTTAGAAAAAAAGAAAACTTAATGCTTATTTGTTACTCTTTAAGTTAATTCTCACATTGCTTAGATCTACAAGTTTATCTTTGTATTTATTTCTTACAAAACCCTTGCTTGTTATATCTTTTACAAGCTTCAAGAAAGCATCTTCTCCATCATAAGATTGTACTTTTGAATGATCATGTTTATTTATAGAAGGGGTGTGAGCTAAATCTTCGCGACCTAAATAAGAAATAGCAAGTTCTCTAAAAATATAATCTAGTATTGAAGAAGCGCTTAAAATTCTATCATTTCCTTTGATTTGGCCCGATGGTTCAAATTTTGTTTCAATAAAGGCGTCGACAAATTCATCTAGAGGCACTCCATATTGAAGACCTAAAGAAATAGCTATTGCAAAATTATTCATTAAAGCTTTTACTAGTTCACCTTCTTTATTCATATCTATAAATATTTCACCTACTTTTCCATCATCATATTCACCAGTATGTAAATAAATTTTATGATTTCCAATTGTAACTTTCTGGATATAGCCTTTTCTTCTATCAGGCATTCTTGATCTATCATTAAATTTATTTTTTAATTTTTGAGCATTTGTTTGATTTAAATTCGAATCATTATCAGTTTTAATTTTAGTAGAACTAATTAATTTTTCATTGACAACAGAAGATATTATGGGTGATTTTTTTTCGGTTAATTCACTTTTAGTATTTTTATTATTGAGAACTTTAGTTTTTCTAGTATTTAATTTAACATCAACTATTTCAACCTCTCCATCATTACGATTTTCTAATTCAGAAAGTTTTTTTTCGCTCAACTCATCGAGCTTGTGTGTGATTTTAAATGAGCAAGTGTAAAAAGTTTCAACCAAATACTTTGACATATTATTATTATTTACTCCAAAATTTAGTTATTTTTATTTAAAACGACCATTTATATGATATATACTAAATATAATTTAAGTCTAATAAAATATTTACAATTTTAGATTGTGTGGATTTTTAGAATTAATTAAAAAAGGATAAAACGAATCAAAAAACATTATGATGAATTTTTTAAAACAAATATTTACTTGGTGGAATAAGCAAACTTTTGGAACTTTTCTTTATACTTTGTTCAATGGAAAATTTGTTGGTGAAGATCAATTTGGGAATAAATACTATCTAAATTCAAAGGGAAAAAGATGGGTAATTTATAATAACGAAGTTGAGTCAACAAAAATACCACCTTTATGGCACTCTTGGATACATTTTAAATCTATAAAAAAACCCAATGATAATAAAAATAATTTTTTTTGGCAAAAGGAGCACGAACAAAATTTAACTGGCACAGACAAAGCTCATAAACCTGAAGGATCTTTGTCATTAGATAAAAAAAAAAATATGAAAAAATATGAGAGTTGGAATTATTAAGATTTTTACCGCGTTATCTATTTTGTTTTTTATTGGAACTTTAACTGCTCAATCTGCGGATAAAATTGAATCTGTTCCATTAATCAATCTAGAAGAGTTAGAACCTACTTTTGAAGAAGATAAAGATGAATTAGAAAATTCTAATGAAGTAAATTTATATCAAAATAACATAGAAAGTTCTGACGTTGAAAACACACATGAAAGCAATGATAAAATTTATATTAACATTACAGCTTTGGATAAAATAACAGCCAAGACATCTACAATTAGACTAGCTATTGGTGAAAAGAATTTTTTTGGACCTCTCGAAATTAAAGCTTTAAAATGTCAACTTTCTAAAAGTGAAGAATCGCCAGACACTGTAGCTTATTTACAAGTGAAAGACTTATCTAATAAAGATAATAACCAAGTATTTTTGTTTAATGGTTGGACTTTTGCCTCGAGCCCTACTTTACAATCTATTGATCATCCAGTTTATGATTTATGGATTACAGGCTGCGAAAATATTTAATAAAATTTTTCTTTAACTAGCCAATTTACATCAAAATCTGAACTTATAAATTTTTCATGACTAAGTATTTTTTTATGTAAATTAATAGTAGTTGTTATTCCTTCGATTACAAACTCATCCAAAGCTCTAAGCATTCTTTGTATAGCTTCTGTTCTGTTTCTGCCGTGACATATTAATTTACAAATTAAACTGTCATAGTAAGGAGTAATCTTGCATCCTTGAAAAATAGCTCCATCAACTCTCGTTCTAAAACCAGATGGTTGATGACAAACACTTATTACTCCAGGAGAAGGTTGAAAATTTTTGCTTGGATCTTCAGCATTAATTCTACATTCTATAGCGTGTCCTCTAGGCTTAATATCATCCTGAGTTAAGTCAGTATTGCCAGTGCTTGCAATTGCTATTTGTTGTTTAATAATATCTATTCCTGTAGCAACTTCCGTTACAGGGTGTTCAACTTGAACCCTTGTGTTCATTTCGAGAAAATAAAATTTTCCTTTTTCATAAATATACTCAACTGTTCCCGCACCCTCGTATCCAATTTTTTCTACCATTTTCACTGTTCTTTCTAACAAATCTGATCTAATTTTTTGGTCTATAATTGGACTTGGAGTTTCTTCTATAAGCTTTTGGTGTTTTCTTTGAACCGAACAATCTCTTTCATTTAAATGAACTGTTCTATTTTTTCCTGATAAAACTTGCACTTCAATATGTCTAGGATTTGTAAAATATTTTTCAATATATACATTATCATTGTTAAAATATTTTTTTGCTTCTAATTTAGCTAAAGGTAATAATGTTTCTAATTCTTCAGGCTTATTAGCAACTTTCATTCCTTTTCCACCACCTCCACCAGCAGCTTTAATTAAAACTGGGTATCCGATTTTTTCACTAGTTTTTTTTGCTTCTTCTACAGAATTAATATTTCCTTCAGAGCCTTCAATTACAGGTAAACCATTTTCTTTTGCAATTTTTCTAGCTTGTATTTTGTCACCCATTTTTGCAATTAAATCAGAGCTAGGTCCGATAAACTTTAAACCATGTTTTGTAACAATTTCTGCAAATTTGGCATTTTCAGATAAAAATCCATATCCAGGATGAATAGCTTCCGCTCCAGTTACATCAGCAGCTGACATTAGTGATGAAATATTTAAATAACTGTTTTGAGGTTGATGTCCTCCTATACATATACTTTCATCTGCTAATCGCACGTGCATTGAGTCGTTATCAACATCAGAATGAACGGCGACAGTTGAGATTCCCCATTCCTTGCAAGCCCTAATTATACGAACCGCTATTTCTCCACGGTTAGCAACTAAAATTTTTTTAAACATTATTTAATTGAAATTAGAGGCTGGCCAAATTCAACGGGTTCACCATCTTTGACTAAAATTTTACTTATAGTGCCGTCCAAAGTTGAAGGTACATGATTCATGGTTTTCATTGCTTCAACAATCATTATGGTTTGACCTTTTTTTATTTTTTGTCCTACTTCTACAAATTTTTTAGCACTTGGTTCTGGAGCAAGATATGCAGTTCCTACAATAGGCGAAGTTACATTTGATCCACTACTTTCAATTACTTCTTGTTTTTTTTTGGCTTCACTAGGTGATATTCCAGATATTGCTGAGGCATTAATTGATCGAGAAACTTTTACTTTAGTTGATCCTTCGCCATACTCAATTTCACTAAGATTAAATTCTTTTAAGTATTTTGTAAGTTCTTCAATGATTTTTTTGTCTATCTTCATTTTATTTACTTAAGATTTTTTTAATTGAATCTAATGCCATAATATAACCGTTTATACCAAATCCGCAAATAATTCCATTGGCAGCCTTACTTATTAAGGATTTTTTTCTAAATTCCTCTCTATTATAAATATTTGTTATATGAACCTCTATTGTTGGCAACTTAATTGCTAAGAGAGCATCTAAAATAGCAACAGAAGTATGAGTATAACCAGCTGCGTTTATAACTATTCCATCATACACACCTTTTGCTTTTTGTATCATTGTAACGATTTCTCCTTCTATATTTGATTGTTCAAATTTGATTTCAAGATCAATGGATTTACCATGATGATCACAATTTTTTTTAACTTCATCGAGAGAAGTCTTGCCATACTTAGATTCTTCTCTTTCACCAAGAAGATTTAAATTAGGTCCATTTATAATTAGTATTTTTTTTGTCATTTAAATAAGTTAAAATAATCTAAATGAATAACTCAAATGTGGCAAAAATACAATTAAATGGAGATCCTTACGAAATAAATGTTCGAACAAATTTAAACGAACTACTAAATAAGCTGAAAATACAAAAAAATAAGGTGGCAATAGAAGTGAATGGTGAAATCGTTCAAAAGGATAAATATGAAAGCTTAATTTTAAACAAAGATGATAAAGTCGAAATTGTTCATTTTATTGGAGGAGGGTAGAATTAAATTGCATGGAAGATATTTTCACAATAGCAAATAAAAATTATAATTCACGTTTAATTGTTGGAACTGGAAAATATAAAAATTTTGAAGATACCGCAAATGCAGTTAAAGCATCGGGAGCGGATATTGTAACAGTTGCTGTGCGCAGGGTTAATATTTTAGATAAAGGTCAGCCATTACTCATGGATTATTTGAATCCAAAATCAATTACATATCTCCCAAATACAGCCGGCTGTTATACTTCGGAAGACGCTTTAAGAACATTAAGGTTAGCTAGAGAAATGGGAGGATGGAGATTAGTTAAACTGGAAGTATTAGGTGATAAAAAAACATTATATCCCAATATGATAGAAACAATAAAATCGACAGAGGTTTTAGTTAAAGAAGGATTTGAAGTAATGGTTTATTGTACTGACGATCCAATTTTGTCTAAAAAAGTAGAAGATGCAGGAGCTTGTGCAATCATGCCTCTCGGTGCTCCTATTGGTTCTGGTTTAGGCATACAAAATAAAACAAATATAAAACTTATTAAAGAACAATCATCAGTGCCAGTTATAGTTGATGCGGGTGTTGGCACTGCATCAGACGCAACAATTGCTATGGAATTAGGTTGTGATGGAGTATTAATTAATACAGCTATCGCCGAAGCTAAAAACCCAGTTTTGATGGCAGAATCCATGAAGTATGCTGTTATTGCGGGAAGAAAAGCATTTAAAGCAGTGAGAATGAAAAAGAAAAAATTTGCCAGCGCATCATCACCAGAAAATTATTTGATTAAATAATATTTTATTGTCTGCTAGTAGCTTTAGTAAAGTAGTTTTTTTTTGATTTAGAATGATATTTAAAATTTTTTTTAAACCTTCTTTTTCTCATTTTATAGTTGCTGTTGTTTTTGGTATTAATATTTTTTTTTCTATCGTAAACTTTATCTAATTCAATTTTTTCAATATGTTCTATTCTATTAATAATTTTTTTGTTTTTATTTAATAATTCCATTCTATATTCAGGAATAATTAACTTTTCATCAGGCAGTATATTAAATTCTAATTTATATTTACTTTGAAAGTGACTAACTTCTTTTGATAAATTTTCATCAATGTATTTTTTTGATTTTAAAGGAATATAGATATTTACTATTTTAGCTTTGTTTGAAAAAGCCAGTTCCTCACCTTTTTTAATGATTTTTAAGGCAAAAGAATCAAGAGATAAAACCATATTCCATTTAACAGAGCTTTCTCTTAATCTTTGTCTTGTCATTTCTAATAATCCAAAATTTCCAATTTTACCAAACTGCATTCTAGCTCTATCATCTTTCAATTTTTCTCTAAGTTTTCTTTCAACAGCTCTTCTATTATGAAAACTAAACATATCAATAAAATCTATGACTATGAGTCCAGAGAGATCTCTTATTTTAATTTGCCTAGATATTTCGGCTGCTGCTTCTAAATTAGTTTTTAAAGCAGTTTTTTCTATATTTATTTCTTTTATTGATTGGCCTGAATTTACATCTATTGATACTAATGCTTCAGTTGGATTTATTACAATATAGCCTCCAGATTCTAGTTTGATTGTTGGTTCAAATATTCTATTTAAACTCTTTTCAATCTGTGCTTCATGAAAAAGTGGGATTTTCCCTCTATACTTTTTTACTTTTTTTAAATTTTCAGGCATTAATAATTTCATGAAATTTTTTGTTTTTTGATACCCTTCATTCCCATCAACAATTATATTATTGGTGGTATTATCGTACATATCTCTTATTGCTCTTTTGATGAGATCTCCTTCTTCATAAACTAAACTTGGAGCTATAGATTTGATAGTTTTATCTTTTATATCTTCCCAGGTCTTTATAGTATTTATAATATCTTTATTTAATTCATTTTTTGTTTTGTTTAAACCGGCGGTTCTAACAATTAAGCCCATCGTTGATGGAATATCAATTTCTTGAAGTATTTTTCTAATCTTTCTTCTTTCATCAGAATTAATTATTTTTCTAGAAATCCCTCCTCCCTTAGGAGTGTTTGGCATTAGAACACTGTATTTACCCGCTAAAGATATAAAGGTTGTTAGGGCGGCGCCTTTTTGTCCACGTTCATCTTTTAAAATTTGAACCAGAATTATTTGATCAGGTTTAATTACTTCTTGAATTTTATATCTTTTAATGCCGTATCTTTTTTTTAAAAGATTAAATTGATCATTTTTTTCTGAATTATTATTTTCTTGTTTGGAGATATTAGAATTGTTTGCATTTTCCTCTTGAACAGAACTTGTCGAATTATCATCTTGGTTTTTTTCTAAAGATTTTTCATTATCTTCTACATCTTTACTTTTTTCTTTTAATTCTAGTCTTAGATTTTCTTCTTCTTTTTTTAATTTTTCTTTGTCCTCATGTGGTATTTGATAATAGTCAGATTGAATATCGTTGAAGGCAAGAAAGCCATGTCTTTGCTTTCCGTAATTTACAAAAGCCGCTTGTAAAGAGGGTTCTATTCTCGAAACTTTACCTAAATAAATATTGCTTTTTAAAAAAGGTCTATTTTTGTTTTCGTACTCGTATTCTTCGATATGTTTTTCGGATTTAAGTACAACTCTTGTTTCATCGGGATGCGATGCATCGATGTATAAATTTTTTTCCATGAATTTTTATTCCTATTTGTAAAGATATTTTTGTTCATAATTAAAATTTTGTTTATTAATTTTTCCTAACTGTACATTAAATTTATTAATAAATATATGTATTTTTTCCTATCAATTTTCACTTAAATATAGAAATGCCTTAAGAAAGCCAGATTTAATTTATCTGTTAAAATTTATGTTAATTTATTTGAAAAAAAGCGCAAAATTAATAATTGGTTTAATTTTAACAGGCGTATTGTTTATTTTTTCTACACTTTGGTACTTTTCCGCAGATCTGCCTGACTATAAAATACTTGCAAATTATAAACCTCCTATTTCAAGCAGAGTTCATTCTGGAGAAGGTCAATTAATAGCCGAATATGCAATACAAAAAAGATTATTTATTCCATACGAATCAATTCCAAATAAAGTCATTCATTCATTCCTATCAGCAGAAGATAAAAATTTTTTCTCTCATCCAGGTATTGATGCAAAAAGTATTACTAGAGCTATTGTAAAAAACATAAAAAATATATTTTCAGAAAAAAGGTTAGAAGGAGCATCTACTATAACACAACAAGTTGCTAAAAATTTTTTATTAACAAATGAAGTGTCAATAAAAAGAAAAATAAAAGAAGCAATTTTAGCTTTTAGAATAGAAAGAGCGTATTCGAAAGAGAGAATTATGGAGTTATATCTTAACCAGATATATTTGGGAGAAGGCACTTATGGAGTAGCAGCTGCAAGCCTAGAATACTTTGATAAAGCTGTTAATGAATTAAACTATGAAGAAGTAGCCCTTCTTGCTGCACTGCCCAAAGCACCAAGTAAATACAATCCTTACAAATCCGAAGCTAAAGCCAAAATAAGAAGAGACATAGTTTTAAAAAATTTATATGAAAATTCATATATAAATAAAAAAGAATATAGTAAATTCAAAAATAAAAAAATTATAACTAAAAAAAGAAAAATTAAATTATTTGAAGAAGCAAACTATTATTCTGAAGAAGCGAGAAGAATAGTTAGTAACAATTATGGTTATGACAATTTATATAAAGGAGGTCTTTCTGTAAGAACACCTTTGAATTCTTTTTATCAAATTGAAGCTCTAAAAGCTCTTAGAGAAGGATTGGAAGAATATGACAGAAGGCATGGATGGAGAGGGCCTTTAACTAACATAAGTAAATTAAATTGGCAAAGCAATGTAAGTGAATTTATTATAGACGAAAGTTTAAATTGGAAGTTAGCAAAAGTTTTAGAAGTAAACACATTAAAAGTAAAAATAGAAACAGAAAATAATAAAATAGGATTTATTAATTTTAAAGATGCAGCGTGGACAAGAAAAAAAAGTTTTGAAGATCTCTTGCTCGTAAATGATATTATATATGTTAAAAAAATAAAAAATAATAATTGGAATTTAAAACAATTACCTAAAATTAATGGCGCTATAGTTGTAATGGATCCATACACAGGAAGAGTTTTAGCTATGGTAGGTGGATTTAGTTTTAGATTAAGTGAGTTCAATAGAGCTACTCAAGCAAAAAGACAACCAGGATCCGCCTTCAAACCTTTTGTATATGCAGCAGCATTAGAAAACGGTTTCACTCCATCAACACTGGTATTGGATGCTCCTTTTGTAATGGATCAAGGCGAAGGTCTTAAAACTTGGAAACCTGAAAATTATGGTAAAAAATTTTACGGACCATCAACTTTAAGAGTTGGTATAGAAAAATCAAGAAATCTTATGACAGTACGTGTAGCACAAAAAGTAGGGTTTGAAAAAATTTCTAATATTACAAATAGTTTTGGAATATATAATGATGTGCCAGAATTATTATCAGTATCATTAGGATCAGCAGAAACAACTCTTGTTAAGCTTACAAATGCTTATTGTTCTTTTGTTAATGGTGGAAAAAAAGTTACTCCAATATTTATTGATAGAATTCAGGACAGAAGAGGAAAAACAATTTATAAAGCTGACGAAAGAAAGTGTATTGGATGTGAGGAAATTTCATATCTTAAAGAAGAAATACCTGTAATTAAAGATGAAAGAAAACAGATAATTTCATTAGAAACAGCCTATCAAATAACATCTATGCTGGAGGGCGTTGTAAAGCGTGGAACAGGTAAAAGACTTAGAAATTTGAATATGTCTTTAGCGGGAAAGACAGGAACAACAAATAAAAATATGGATGCATGGTTTTTAGGTTTTACATCAAACCTAGTAATAGGTACATATGTTGGCTTTGATGAACCTAAAACCCTAGGTAGATATGAAACAGGAGCGAAAGCAGCCTTACCAATTTTTAAGAAATTTGTTAAAAGAGCTGTGAAAAAAAAGGAAGCCTTGCCTTTTAAAATTCCCAAAACTATAAGTTTAGTAATGGTAGACGCTGAAACAGGGAATCAACCCAATAATAAAACAAAAAAGATTATATACGAATCTTTTAAACCAGAAGATGATTTTGTTGTAGCTCTTGAAAAAACATCTAATAAGAATACATTAGGAGCTTATGATTCAGAAAATCAAAAAATAATTTACAAATTTTATTAATATGTCAGATATAAAAAATAAAATTTCTTTAATAAAAAAGATACTAGATAATATTAGGGGGTATCTTTGATAAAAATAAAATCAATGAAAAAATTAAGAATTTTAATAAAAAAATTGAACAAGAAAATTTCTGGAAAAATAAAATAGAGGCACAGAAAATATTAAAGGAAAAAAGTTCTTTAGAAGTAATCATTAATAACTTTAATTCGGTTAAAAAAGAATTAGAAAATTTGGAACAACTTTTAGATCTTGCTTTAAAGGAAAACGAATTAACAATAGTAAAAGATTGTGAAAAAAAAATAATTTTATTATCTAATCTAATTAGAAAAACTGAAGTCATGTGTTTTCTTTCAGAAGAAAACGATCACTTAAATACTTATTTGGAGATTCATGCAGGCGCTGGTGGCACCGAAAGTCAGGATTGGGCGCAAATGTTAAAAAGAATGTATGCAAAGTGGACAGAAAAGAAAAAATGTAAATTTGATATTATTAGTGAACACAAAGGAGAAGAAGCTGGAATTAAATCCTGCACATTAAAAATTTTAGGAGATTATATGTATGGTTGGCTTAAATCGGAATCGGGCGTACATAGATTAGTTCGTATATCACCTTTTGATTCTGGAGCAAGACGACACACAAGTTTTGCTAGTGTTTGGGTTTATCCCGTGGTTGATGACAGTATTAAAATTGATATTCAAGAA
>Ga0208764_10000190_pt1 | contig 36103 bp, 50 predicted proteins | sample ETNtaG_18_FD_185762 | JGI IMG/M metagenome (GOLD analysis project Ga0208764, IMG submission 185762) | Marine microbial and viral communities from oxygen minimum zone, Eastern Pacific Ocean - ETNP201302SV91 (SPAdes) (version 2) | ecosystem: Environmental > Aquatic > Marine > Oceanic ... | reverse complement strand
TTCACCTGAATCAGAAACTAATGATGCACTAAAAATTGTGGATTCACTAGGAATTGATTACAAATTACTTGACATTAATTCAATTCATAAAGAATTCAGTATGGTTTTAGAACCAGAAGATAAGGCATTAGGTAATTTACGTGCAAGAATTAGAATGGACATACTATATTATTATGCAAATTTAAAAAATTTAGTTGTATTAGGTTCTAGTGATAAAAGTGAATTCAACATAGGTTATTTCACAAAATTTGGAGATGGGGCAGCAGACACATTACCAATTGTTTCACTATATAAGACACAAGTAAGAGAATTAGCTAAACACTTAGAGATAGACGAGAAAATAATTACAAAGAAAAGTAGCCCACATCTGTGGCCAAATCATGAAGCAGAACATGAGATTGGAGTAGAATATGAACAAATTGACTCCATATTGTATTGTCTAATTGACAAAAAACTATCTGTTGAAGATACAGCAAAAGAATCACAAATAGATAACAAAATAGTTGAAAAGATCTATTCAATGTACAAAAACAGTGAACATAAGCGAATCAACCCAAAAGCACTTTGAATAAAAATATTGTAATACAAATAAGATAAATGATACGCCATATCTGTAAATAACAAATGCAGATTTCCGATACACTGACAAATCAAAAAAAAGAATTAGAATTTTCAGATAAAGTGAGAATTTATCTTTGCGGAGTAACAGTTTATGATCAATCTCACATAGGACATGCAAGAACAATCATAGTCTTTGATACACTAAGAAGATTTCTTGAAGCAAATGGCACTCCAGTTGAGCTAATTCAAAATTTTACAGATGTGGATGATAAAATAATCAATAGAGCAAAAGAACAAGGTGAATCTGCAAGTGGATTATCTAACAAATACATTCAGACCTATTTTGAAGATTCAGACAGACTAAACATCAAAAGAGCAACAAATTATCCAAAAGCCACTGAACACATAGAAGATATGATAAAATTGATTCAAGAATTAATAGGCAAAGAATCAGCATATGTGTCAAAAAATGGCGTATACTTTCGTGTTTCAAAATTTTTAGAGTATGGGAAATTATCAAAAAAGAAAACAGAAGATTTGGAAAGCGGTGCTAGAGTAGAAATAGATGAATCAAAAGAAAGTCCTTTAGATTTTGCATTATGGAAATTTTCAGACGGACAACCAAACTGGGAAAGTCCATGGGGAAAAGGAAGGCCAGGATGGCACATAGAATGTTCTGCAATGAGTATCAAGTATCTTGGAACAAATTTTGAGATACATGGCGGAGGACGAGATTTAATTTTCCCACATCATGAAAATGAGATTGCACAATCAGAATCATTTACTTCAGAACAATTTGCAAAAATTTGGATGCATGCAGGAATGATTACAATAAACGGAGAAAAAATGTCAAAATCAGTTGGAAATGTAAAATCAATAAATCATGTTTTAGAGTCGTGGGGACCAAATGTTGCAAGATTGTTTTGTGTTTCAGGACATTATTCAAAGCCAATTGATTACACAGAGGATCTTTTGAAAGAAAATTTGATTAGATTAAGACAAATTGAAACATGTTATTATGAGCTAAGATTAGCAGGACAAGCACAAGAAACAGAAGATATCTCATCACTACTCAAAGAAACAAGAGAGAAATTTGATACAGCATTAAATGATGATTTCAATACATCGTTAGGATTATCTGTTTTTTTCAACATGGTAAAAACAATTAACAGTCTTGCAGCAGATGAAAAAATTTCTAAAGAAATGGCTGAAGAGGCAATGCCCGTATTAGAATACATATTAGAAGTATTAGGAATAAAAATCCAAACAGTTTCTGATGAAGAAATAAAATCTATTTTTGAATTAATTAACAAAAGGGAAACACTAAGAGGAGAAAAACAGTTTGGAGAAGCAGACAAAATCAGAGACCAAATTGCAGGATTAGGAATATCACTAATTGATCATAAGAATAATACACTGTGGATGAAAAAAGAACCAATTAAAGCAGAAAATTAAACAGACAAATTATTGATCATATTTTTATACAATATTGACGTAGTAGAATTCCATTAGTGAATATGCCGTTTTTTGGCGAAAATGAGATGGACCTTTTTTTCCTCTCTTTTCTTACTAGTGGACTATTTTACAATCAATACAGGGCATTTTACTTTGTGTAAAACAAATTGAGATGTACTTCCAAAGAAAATTTCTTTTGCAGAACTTCTACCTCTAGAACCCAAGACAACTAGATCAATTTTATTTCGTGGGGTATTTGCAAATTTTGCAATCATGTGACCAGGATTTCCGTAGAGGAGTTTCTCTTCAAAATCAACATTTGCACGGTCACATTGTTTTTGTGCAATTTCCATCATTTTGTTTAATTGTTTTTTATGATCTTTGTTAAAACGACCAGATGTTTCAAAATCACCTTTTGGAGGGGCATATACTGAGTGTACTGCAATAATTTTTGCATCTGAAGTTTTTGCAAGGTTTATTGCAGAAGATAAACCTCTAAAAGAATTTTTAGAATTATCAAGAGGAACTAGAATTTTTTTAATTGACATCTTATACATGGATACATCAGAGGTATTTAAAAAATAAACGCCATTAGAGAAATCCTAGTTTGAAGGCTTGTCATATTTTTCATGCCAATCTTGGGATTCTTGGTTAAATTCATCATAAATTTTCTTCATTTTTTCTAATAAAGTACGATAATTCTTTGTATGATTTTGCATTTTAATCAAATCATGAATCATCTTATCAAACATTTCATTCATAGGATTATTTGGTTCAATGTTTGCAAGACGAGTTTTAATTTCATTCCAGTTTTTGAGCATATCCATCAACATCAATTCCTGTTCTGTAACTAATTCATCTAATGCATCTTGTTTAACACTCATAATGTTTTGAATTCAAAGGATGATATCAATTTTTAGAAAAGTAAGGCGCCGAGAGAGGGATTTGAACCCCCGTGTGCAGAGCACAGACGCTATCCTGTTTTGAGATTTCGAGGCGTCCGCCTTGGACCAAGCTTGGCTATCTCGACATTCAAAGTAAGAATTTCTAGTATAAAATCGAATCAGTAAATAAAAAAACTAGCAGTTATTGAGTAATTACATGGGATTAGATCTAAAACCACTTCTGGTCAGAGATAAAACACAGCTTGAATCATTTACAAATAAAGTTGTAGCAATAGATGCATACAATGCAATTTATCAATTTTTAGCAATAATTAGGGGACCTGAAGGACTACACCTTACAGACTCACAAGGAAGAGTCACAAGTCACATTACAGGATTACTATTTAGGAACATAAATTTTCTCACAATGGGAATCAAACCAGTCTATGTATTTGATGGAAAACCACCATCGTTGAAATCTGCAGAGATTGAAAAAAGAAAACAAATCAAAAAAGAAGCTACTGTAAAATATGAAAAAGCAATATCAACTGGAGACATGGAAGAAGCCAGAAAATATGCCCAACAAACTACATCTATGAGAGATGGAATGGTGGAAGATTCAAAAAAATTATTAGATTTATTTGGAATACCACACATACAAGCGCCATCAGAAGGAGAAGCAACAGCTGCAAGTCTTACAATTACAGGGCAAGCATATGCATCTGCAAGTCAAGACTTTGATTCAATTTTGTTTGGGGCAAAAAGATTAGTAAGGAATTTTACAAATAGTGGAAGACGAAAACTGCCAAATAGAAACTCCTACATCGAAGTTTTACCTGAAATGATAGAATTTCAAAAGAATTTGGATGCCATGGGGTTAACCAGAGAAGAGTTAGTAGATACAGGAATATTAATTGGAACTGATTTCAATCCAGATGGATTTGAAAGAGTCGGACCAAAAACTGCTATCAAAATGATTAAACAACATAAAAGATTAGAAGATATTCCACAGATTCAAGAACAGCTTGAACAAATTCCATTTGATCAAATAAGAAAAATTTTTCTTGAACCAGAAGTTTCCAAGATAGATAAAATAGAATTTGGAGAAACAGACTATGAAGGAGTCATAAAATATCTTTCTGAAGAACGAGATTTTTCAAAAGATAGAGTAGAATCATCCCTTAACAGATTAAAGAAAAATCTTGAGAAGAAAAGCCAGACATTAGATCAATTCTTTTAATTATGACATGAACCAAATTGAAGAATTGGTCAGGGTTGGAAATATACTGAATACCAAACGATTCCATCTCGTGTTGATGGACTTGCTGAAAAGGCCAATGTCTAAACTATAAATCAACTAACAATCTAGCATAGATATGACAAAAAATGAACAAATCAAGCATGATTTACTTTTGAATGTTAAACGATTAGAAGGAATCTTGGAAAGAATTGATAAATTTTGTCATAACTATGATCAAGAAAATCTTGATGCTTCAGTTGCAGTTTTAAAAATTAAAAGTGCGATTGAAAATCTTCGAGAAGTAATTCCTGAAATGAGTAAAGATGCAGCATCAATAGATGAAGAAGTTGAAGAAGAAGAAACAAGTGATGAAAAAGATTAACTAACCTAAAAATGGAGAAAAATCATGAGTTTTGAAGAAGACGTAGATGTTTACGGCGAATGTAGGAATTTCATCAAGTTTTGTAAAGAACAAGGGATTCAAGTTACATCTGAGGCAGTAGCAACAGTATGGGCAGCATTTCAAACTAATGTGGCATTAGATGAAGATGATGAAGAAGAAACAACACTAGATGATTACTAGTTATTATTTTGATTTTGAATGTTTTTTTGTAATTCTTGAAATGCAGATTGTATTTCATTTACGGCAGCGCCATCTTCTAGAGTACTAACATCTCCAATTTTTTCATTTTTTGCAATTGCTTTTAGCAACCGTCTCATGATTTTTCCACTTCTGGTTTTTGGAAGTTTTTTGACAATGTAAAATTGACTTGGAGTTGCAATAGGACCAATTTGTTTTCTAATTGTTTCGCGTAATTCAGAACGAAGTTGTTCTTCAGAAATAGTAGTATTTTCTTTTAACATTACAAAAGCAATTATTGATTCACCTTTTACGTCATCAGGAATTCCACATACTGCAGATTCTGCAACATCAGTATGAGAAACAATACTACTTTCTAATTCTGCAGTTCCAATTCTATGACCTGCAACCTTTAGAACATCGTCTGAACGTCCAAGTAACCACAAATATCCATCAGAATCTTTGATAGCATAATCACCAGGATAATAAAGTGATTCAAATTTTGACCAGTAGACATCTTTGTATTTTTCATTGTCATTCCATAATCCAAGTAACATTCCAGGCCAAGGAGTTTTGACTATTAGTGAACCTTTTGTTTCAGGTTCAACTTCATTTCCAGACTCATCAACAACTTGAATATCTAATCCAGGAATCGGTAATGTAGCAGAACCAGGTTTTAGTGGAATTGTTTCAATGCCGGGTAAAGGACTAATTAACATTCCACCAGTTTCAGTTTGCCACCAAGTATCTATGATTGGACAATTCTTTTTTCCAATTATATTGAAATACCATTTCCAAACTTCAGGATTAATTGGTTCACCAACAGTTCCAAGTAAACGTAACGTTGAAAGATTAAACGAGTTTGGAATGTCATTTCCAAATTTCATCAACATACGAAGTGCAGTTGGCGTTGTGTAAAAAATTGTAACACCATATTTTTGAATTATGTCCCACATTCTAGATGAATCAGGATAATCAGGTGCACCTTCATACATTACTTGTGTGGCACCATGTAACAACGGACCATACACAACATAGCTGTGACCTGTAACCCATCCAATATCGGCAGTACAAAAATAAACATCAGTATCTTTTATGTCAAATGCCCATTTGTATGTCGAATAAAGATGAGTTAGATAACCGCCAATACCATGTAAAACTCCTTTGGGTTTTCCAGTTGTTCCCGAAGTATACAAAATGTATAGTGAATCAGTACTGTCAAGTATTTCTGCATCACATTGTTCAGATGCATTTTGCATTACCTCATTCCAAAGTAAATCTTTTTCATTTAACTGAATTTTTTGACCAGTTCTTTGGTATACAATCACATTTTTTACAAATTGAATCGATGAAGCCGATTCATCAACAATTTCTTTAAGATTGATTATCTTGCCTTTTCTATATCCGCCATCAGCAGTGATGATTATTTTTGATTGAGAATCCTCAACCCTATCTGAGAGAGATTTTGAGCTAAATCCTGAAAATACAACGGTATGAATTGCTCCAATTCGAGCACATGCAAGCATTGAGATAGGCAATTCAGGAATCATAGGAAGATAGATTGTTACTCGATCTCCTTTATTCACACCTAATGATTTTAGAACATTGGCAAGTTTTTTGACCTGCTCAAACATTTCTTTGTAGGTAATTTTTCTATCAGTTCCATCTTCACCTTCCCACAAAATTGCAGGTTTTTCAGATTTTGATTCTTGGTGTATGTCTAGAGTATTGTATGACGCGTTAATTTTTCCACCAACAAACCATTTAGCAAAAGGAGGATTCCATTGTAGTGTTTCGTTCCAAGGTTTAAACCAAGACAATGATTTGGCACAATTATCCCAAAATGAGACATAATCATTTTTTGCAGAAGTTCTAATTGAGGAATCATTATTTCCTAAACCAATATCAAATTCTTCAGAATGCAATCAAAGATGTTTGAATAAGGAATGCTTTAAGATTTTTGAATAATTATTGAGAATTCATTCTTTTTATCCAGTCAGATTCAGGTTCTGCTGAAGCTTGTTCTTGTGGAGGTATTGTCATTAACTGAGTTTCAGATGACTTTGAAGATGAGGACTCAGTGCTAGGAGGTTCTGGCAAACGAGTCTCAGTTGGCTCACCTTCAGAAGGTTGTGGTAGATAAGTTCCTGGCATCGCTGATGGTGATACCTCTGGAATCATATCTTCGAGTGAGAGATTTGCCAGTCTGGATTTAACTTTAGCAATCTCATCTTTCTCATGTTTCATATGCTGAAGCATTTCGTCTGTTTCTTTTTGAACATGATCGAAGGTCTCCTGAGAAATTTCGTTACTTTTGAGTTGAACTTTTGCATCAAACAAAAGAACTTTGACAGATTTTTCCTGTTCTTCAATTTCGACGACTCTACTATCTAATTCAGAACTAATTTCAAATTCAGTACGTTGGAGTGTCATTAATTTAGTATTGTACTTTTCATGAATTATTTCTGCATCAGATTTCATGCTGTCGTTGTCAGAGACAATTTCCATCAATGCGTTAAGACGGCGGATTACAAGTTCTTTTTGTTTTAGTAAACGTTGTGAATCCAATCTCCACTTTGGAATGAAAATTACTACTTCAGATTGAACTACGAGTTGATCAAAGGCAATTTGTTTTAAGCCTTCAGATCCGCAATTGATGCCGACTGTCTGTATAGAACCATCAACATCAGTTGAGGTACCTAAAATTTTGCCCATTGGTGCACCGTACATGTCTTTTACGGGTTTACCAATAATTTCAACTTCACAGTTGCTCATGAATGAAAGTTTACAGATCGGTATAACCAACCAAGTGTTAACAAGGTTGACAATTTTAGTACAAAGAAATTAACTAAATTAAAAATTCACGACTAAACATATTTTATTATTGTAATTTTATAAAAAATCAGTATGATTGAGAAAGAAGAATTAGGACACATCATGAAATTCATAGCTGAATATTGGGAAAAATTGGAAAAAGAACCTGATAATGATGCATTCAAAATTCTTCCATCAAAATTTTGGATGAAATCACTTGGAGGACCTGTCGGAAATGAAAAAGGTAGTAAAGGAAGATGGGTAACGACTTTGATGTATACAGAAGATGAAGAAATGGAAAAAGCATTTCGTGAAGTGTTAACAAGATGGCAAGCAAAAGGACAACAGACTGCAACTGATCTGCCGACAAAATCACCCGATCTAATTCAAATTGGTAGAAGATAAAGATAAAACCAATCACAGAAAATAATATTATTGTCAGAATTTTCAAAGAATGAGAGAAAAATTTTAGAAAAACATTTTTCAAATTCAGATAAAAACGTCTTTGCAGTCATAACACCAAGACAAGTTGATCGTGGTGCATTGATGTCACGATACAGTAGAACAGACAAAAGTATGAGGAAAATTTTCTTAGATGAATTTTTAAAAAATAAAAATCGTGGAGAGGAATTTTATGACAGAGTTTTACTGGAGTATGGAGACGATTCAGTTGCAGAATTAGGCATCGCACAAATTGCAATTGAAGGACTTTCAAATATAGCAGTAAAAAAAATTGAAGACCGAAGAATTGGTTTTTCGTATTTAGAAAAATCATCACGATATGTATCATGGGATAAAAAAATTAGAGGAAAATACAAATTTCTTTATGAACCAACAATTATGAAAACTAAATTTGCAGATGATTATATTGATGCATGTAATTTAGATTTTAAAATTTATTCTAAAAATATCGAACCAATGTTAAAATTAATTCGAGAAAGAGATTCTATTAACAATTATAAATTTAAAGATAAAGATGGTAAAGAAAAAAAATTCAATGCAATAAATGATGAAACCATAATTAAATCATCAATGCGCATATACAATGCTGCAACAAAAGCAAAAGCACTAGATGCACTAAGAAGTTTACTACCTGCATCAACATTAACAAATGTTGGAGTTACAGGAAATGGCAGAGCCTTTGAATATCTATTATCAATATTATTTGCATCAAAATTAAAAGAAGAAAATAATTTAGCATCACAAATAAAAAATGAATTGAATACAACCATCAAATCATTTGTTAGAAGATCCGATGACAAATATGGAAAGGCTCTACAAAATTATCTGAATAATGTAAAAAAATCAGCACAAAAAATAGCAAAAACCTCAATTTCAGGCACACCATCTAAAGGAAAAGTAGTAAAACTCGTAGAAAATGATTCAGAATCTAAGGTAATCAATAGTGTAATTTCTGCAATAATTTATGAACAATCTCCAGGAATATCATTTGAGAAGATCCTGCAACAAGTTAAGAAAATTCCAATTAATAGAAAAAAGAAAATTATTTCAGAAATGGCAGACCTGCGAAAAAATAGAAGACATAGACCATCACGTGCATTTGAAATGGCAGAGTATACATTTGATTTAGTCACAAATTTTGGAATGTTCAGAGATTTTCACAGACATAGAGCATTAACACTAGAAAGACAGTTACTATCAACAAATCATGGATTTGATACGCCGCAGGAAATAAAGGATCTAGGAATACAGAAAGAATTCAAAGAATGTATGAATAATACAAATCATGTTTACAAAAAAATTCAAAAGAAATTTCCTGAAGAGGCACAATATGTTGTAAATTTTGCATACAACTATCCATATATGATGAAAATGAATATGAGGGAAGCTGTACATATGATTGAGTTACGTACAGTTCCACAAGGACATCAAGATTATAGAATTGTTGCACAAAAAATGTATCAGGCAATAAATAGAAAACATCCGATACTAAGTAAAATAATGAAGTTCGTTGATATGAATAAATATGAATTAGAAAGATTTGAATCAGAAAAAAGAACAGAAGAAAAAAGGAACAAACGATGACTGAAAAAATTTCTAAAACAGATGAAGAATGGAAAAAAGAATTGAATACAGAAGAATACGAAGTTTGTAGAATGAAAGGTACAGAACGCGCATTTACAGGAATGTATTGGGATTGTAAAGATAATGGCGTTTACAAATGCAGAGGATGCGGAATAGAATTATTTTCATCAGATACAAAATTTGACTCAGGTACAGGATGGCCAAGTTTTTTCAAACCAGAAGATGATGAACGAATTGAATACATAGAAGACAGAAGTTTTGGAATGGTTAGAGTTGAGGTTAACTGTAAAAAATGTGGCTCACACTTAGGTCATGTTTTTGATGACGGTCCAGCACCATCAAAACTTCGATACTGTATTAACTCATTATCTCTCAAATTAGACAAGTCAAATTAAATAATCGACTTGATTTTACGATACTATGAGAATAATATTATGTGGATTTGGAGTAGTTGCACAAAGCTTTTCAGAGCTCTTAGAATCTCGTACACATGATTTGTATTCGAAATTTGGATTAAAGCCACGAATTGTTGGTGTATTTGACAGTAAAGGATGTGCATATGATGAAACAGGATTAGATTTAAAGAAATTAAACAAGATCAAAAAACAATCTGGAACAGTAAGAGGGTATGATAAATCAATAAAACAAATTCCAGGTAAAGAAATTATTGAAAACTTTGATGCAGATGTGTTAATTGAAACTACAGCAAGTAATTACAAAGATGCAGAGCCAGGAATGAGTCACATTATTTCTGCAATGAAAAAGAAAATGCATGTAATATCAGTTAACAAAGGACCTCTAGCACTTGCATTTCCATCATTAATGGAGTTGGCTAATTACAATCAAGTTATGCTAAGATTTAGTGGCACAGTTGGTGGAGGCACACCAATTCTAGATTATGCAAAAAATAGTTTGCGAGGAGAAAAAATATTGTCATTTCAGGGAATTCTTAATGGTACAACAAACTACATACTAACAAATATGGCAGAAGGAATGTCATTTGAAGATGCATTGAAAGATGCCAAATCAAAAGGTTACGTTGAAGCTGATGAATCACTTGATTTGGATGGATTAGACGCAGCTGCAAAACTTGTCATTCTAGCAAATTGGATAATGGGCATGAAAGTTACAATGCCAGATATTATCAAAAAAGGCATACGTAAGGTTAACACAAACGATATCAAAAATGCAGAGAAGAATGGTTCTGCAGTGAAATTAATTGCTTCATGTGATAAAGAGCTAACCGTGTCTCCAATTGAAATCAAGAGTGATGACCCATTATGTGTAAATGGTACATTAAATGCAATATCATTTACATCCGAACACTCAGGTACTCAAACAATAATTGGTAGAGGTGCAGGAGGAACAGAAACTGCAAGTTCTATACTTAGAGACCTGATAGATATAAGAAAAGAGATTACAAAATCTTGAAAACAAATCTAATTTCAAAAAGTGAGACAACTCAGGTACTAAAAATTGTCTCAGAAAAATGGAAAATTACTCTACCTAAAGTAAAAAATCTCAAGGTCTATGAAATAGATGATGAGATGCAATTAATCACAGATAGCGAAATTAAAATTTTGAAAATCAAGGACGAATATCTGCCATTTCTTAGTGAAACCACAACATTAGAAAAATTTCCATACGTGCAAGTAGACATGGGGGCAGTGAAGTTCATGTGTAAAGGAGCAAATCTCATGCGTCCAGGAATTAAAAAATTTACAGAATTTTCTAAGGATGACATTGTATGCATAGTAGAAGAATCACAAAACAAATTTTTGGCTGTGGGGAAATCATTGGTGAATAGCTCAGAATTAGATAATATGGACAAAGGAGAGGTTTTGAAAAATTTACACTATATTTCAGATAAGGCGTGGGAAATTTCTAAAACACTGTAGAATTATTTGACATCTTCTGTGAATTCAGTAATTCCGTCTTTGTTAACAACTAAGACATCAATTCCATCTCCACTGAATGAATCCCTCATTGTTGCAGAACGAACTGCTTTTACAGCTAAATCTGTAGCCTCTTTTTCATTCATGTTTTCTTTAAACTGTGGGTCTAAGACACCTAATGCCATTTCAGCACCAGTACCTACTGCAGCATATTCATCAGGCAAAACAGAACCAAGAGGATCAAGAGTATAGATTACAGGTTTGTCTATCATGCCACCAACAATTACTTGAGTCAATAATGGAAAGTATCTTCTTTCATACATCATGTTTGACATCATCTTTGCAATAGTGTTTGGTGGAATGTCACGTTTCAAATCCATTTTTCTAATTTTTGCCAAAGCAGAAATTTGTAATGATAATAATTGCATATCAGCTACTAACCCAGCACATGTTGCTCCAACTTTAGGAGTTATTGGGAAAGTTTTCTTTGTAGATTTACTAACTAGAAAGTTTCCATAAGCAATTCTTTTTTCACTAGCAAATACAACACCTTGATCAAATGTAATACCTACAGCGGTTGCGCCTGGCATGTAACTCATGATATCACTCTGAAAATAGACAATAAAAGCATTAGTAAAAATTTGTGAATACCCATAGTTAGGGTGGTATCTAAAAAACGGTAGATCGTTAATTGCCGAGAACGCATCAGCGTGTTACCGCGGTCACGTTACTGACAGATGTTTCGATCAGTTTAACGACGACGTCGTTTTGGAGCTTTACGTTTTGCTGCTTTACGTTTTGGAGCTGCTTTTCTTTTAGCTGCCTTACGTTTTGGAGCTTTACGTTTTGCGGCCTTGCGCTTTGGGGCTGCTTTACGTTTTGCACCACCTTTTTTCTTTGCTGGTGCTTTACGTTTTGCTGCCTTACGTTTTGGAGCTTTACGTTTTGCTGCCTTTCTTTTTGGGGCTGCTCTTTTTGCTGCCTTTCTTTTTGGGGCTGCTCTACGTTTTGCACCGCCTTTTGCGGCGGTTCTCTTACGTTTGCGTGCTGCAGAAGCTTTCTTCTTTGTAGCTGCTGCTGCTGCGGCTGCTGCTCTTCTTTTGCGAGTGCGTGCTGCTTTTTTAGCTGCTGCGCTTCTCTTAGCTTTAGACATAGCCATAACTTGTTGCCAGATCTTAACAGTGTTATACTATACAAGTTACATGTTTTCACACACATTGTGTAAAATAATCAAGTAAAATTTCTATTCTATGATCGTGAAAAGTTTTCTAAGAGTAAACAAATGTTCTTAGTTGTTTTGTTTAACAGATCGATTTTTGCAAATTCGTTAGGAGAATGCATTCTACAAAAGATATACGATGCACCAACAGAGATACACGGTACAGATAAAATGTTTGTAAACGCATGCATTGGTCCAGTTCCTGCGTTAGAAATGTTCAAAACATAGTCACCAAAAATTTTCTTTGTACTTTTACAAACAGTATCAACAATTTTCTCATTAGGACTTGTCCTTGCAGCAGATTCTGCATTCAAAACATTGATCGTGATATCACTAAAACCATTAACATGTAGATGTTTTTGTAATAATTTGATTAGTTTTTTTGGATCCATATTTGGAACCAATCTAAAGTCAATCTTCACTTTTGCACTTCCTGGGAGAACAGTCTTTGCACCTTCACCAATATAACCAGATTCTATACCTGCAATGTTGCAAGTTACGCCAGATGTCAAAGCTTTCTTTGCATCAAATGCATTTTTGTTATCAACAAAGGATTTCACTCCATATTCTTTTTTGAATCCATCAGCATCAAAAGGCTCTTTCTGAATTAATTTTATATCTTTTTTTGATAATGGCTTAATGTCATCATACCAACCTTTTATCAGAATTTTTCCACTATCATCACGCATTGTATTTAGTGCCTGTACTAAGCGCCATGCAGGGTTTTTGATAATTACTGCAAAACTTGAATGAACATCACGTATAGATTCTTTTGCGGTAAGTTCCACATACAACAAACCTTTCATTCCCAATCCAATGATAGGACGATTTTTTTGATCAACATAACCAAACTCCCAGACTACACCGTCACATGAAAATTTCTTTTTGTGTTTTTTTAAATATTTTCCAATATTTTCACTACCATTTTCTTCTTCACCTTCAATTACAAATTTTACATTACATGGAACATCACCATGTGTTTTCAAATACGATTCAACAGCTTTGATCCTAGTAATTAATTCGCCTTTATCATCAGACGCGCCACGACCAAAAATTTTGTTACCAATTATTTTACCACTAAATGGAGGGTCATCCCATAATTCAAGAGGCTCAATTGGTTGAACATCATAATGATTGTAGAAAAGTAAAGTGATGTTTGGGTTGTTTTTTGATTTTACTTCCCCATATACTAGAGGTGCAGCATTTTTTCCTAATCGTAAGATTTCAGATTTTATACCAGATTTTTTTAAAATTTTAGATACCAATACACTACATTCTTCAATTCCTTCATTTTTTGCAGATATGCTTGGTTGGCGAATTAGTGTTTGTAGATCTTTTAGAAGTGAATTTTTATTTTTATCTATGAATTTTAATGCTTTATCAGAGTTCATTTTTAGTTATTAATTGAATTTAGAACTTTAGGTAATACCGATATTAGATCACTTGCAAGAATGTGATTACCAAATTCTTTTTGCAATATTTCCCCTGCAGCACCATTAACAAAAGTTGCAGCACTAGCAGATTCAATCACATTTTTGTTTCTAGAAAGAAATCCAGCTGTTAATCCAGATAGAACATCACCGGTGCCTCCAACGGTCATACACGGAGTAGATGTAGAATTTGTATATGTAGAATCGCCATTTGTAATAATATCATTTTGTCCTTTTAGCAATATTGTAAGCGAATGTTTTTTTGCAAATTTTTCACATGTATTAATTCGAGAGTTATTTTCAGTTTCAATTTTTTCACCGAATATTCTTTTGAATTCTCCAGAATGAGGAGTTACAACAACATTTTGTCCTTCAATAATTGGAAGTATTTCTTTAATTAGAGAACTAGCATCCAAAGAAACACGTACATTTCTGTCAAGTAATGATTTTACAAGTAATTTTATTGCTTCAATATCTTGTATTGCAAGTCCCATACCAATAGCAACTGAATCAATATCAACAGGAACTTGACCTAACAATTTGTTAACGGTTCCACGAGTGAGTTTTGAATCAGCCATAGGAATTACTATCAAGTCAGGCGAAATTGAACGAGTAGAAAATGCATTAATTTTTGGAACACATGTGTATACTAGATCACTTCCAGAACGTAACGCAGCAAGTGATGAAAGTGCAGGGGCACCATGGTAAATGTAACTTCCACCAACTATCAGGACTTTGCCATTATCACCTTTTCGAGAATTATTCTCACGTGACGGAATGAATTTTTCTATGATTTCTTTTGTTAGATTAGTTACAGTCAATTAATTTCACTTTTTCTTTGTTCTTTTCTTATTAAAGTGGACTTTTCGTGCCATTGCAAGATATGTTGTGTGCCCAATTCCTTGATAGGAATGTCTGGTTTTCCCCTCTCTCGCTTCAATACGTCGGAGTATATGTTCAGTACACTCTATATCAGTAAACTCATTTTCTACAAAAGCTGCAGATAATTTTTCAAGTTGATTCATTGTAGGACATATTGCAGCAACACTTCCACTACTTTTCAACATTTTTCTAACTTGTGGTAAAACTTCCCAAGGGTCACCAAGATCAATTATGGCCAAATCCATATCTTTCAAAGGCATTTTTTTTGCTTTTTTTAGATTCATCTCATGCATAGTTACATATTTTGACATGCCGGCTTTTTTGATATTTTTTTCTGCAATTTCCATAAATTTTGGTTCAACATCAAAAGTATACACATGTCCACGAGGGTTTACAATACTAGCAAGAAAAGTTGTTAACGAACCACTACCAGTTCCTATTTCAACTATTTTTTGGCCAGATTGAACACCCATTCTAGCTGCAATGTAACCAAAATCTTTAGGATATACAATTTGTGTACTGTGTTGCATTTTCATTACATGATCATGAATTGTAGGTTTTAACAAGTAGAGATATTTGTCTTTGTTTGTGATTAATCTACTTCCAAATTCTTTTCCTATTGCATCAGCATGTTTGATAACTCCAATATGAGAATGAAATTGTTCTTTTTTAGAAACTTTTAGTAACCATTTTTTCGAATCGTTGTAAAAAAACATTACAAGATCTCCTGCTTTTATTTTTGCCATGTTCAAAATCCTAATTTTCTCTGGTTATAATCATTTTCCACGTTGCGAGCCCCACATTGCAACATGTAGTCTTGGAGAAAATTCAAAATTATGAGATTTTGCCAATTCAGAAATTGACTTTTCTCTCATAGAAATTTCCTCTTTTGTTGATGCCTGAGCCATTAATTGTACTCTTTTTTCAGGAATTTTGTACTTTGTGACAAATTTTTTGATTTCAGGAATGTCGGTTTCATTTTCTACAACATACTTGAAAAAGCAGTTTTTTTGATTTGCAAAAAAGTAATAACATTCATTATTTTCACAAAGCTCTAATGGATTTCCAGAGTTTTTTGTTTTTGGTGATACATTCCATTGATCAACTAAATCAGTTAGCATTTTGTTTGGTAAAATTGTACAATTAGTTTCGACTTCTACATAGAAATCAGGTTTTAAAAATGATAGTAAATCAGCCAAATCATCTTGTTGTAGTAAGGGTTCTCCGCCGGTAATTACAAGATGTTTGATCTCAAGTGCAGAAATAGCATCTTTTACTTCGTCAGTTGTCATTTCTTTTACCTCTTTTTGAAAATCATAGTTTTTCCAATCCCAAGTATATTTTGTATCACACCAAGTACATTTCAAATTACATTGAGCAGTTCTTAGAAATATTGCAGGTTTTCCAAAATTTGGCCCTTCACCTTGAATTGATTTGAAAATTTCATTTACTTGCATGGTAGTAATTATTTCATATACCTTATATCCTAAACTCCCAATTAGCCAATGTGATACGAGAATTAATCATTAGTTTTGATTATCATAGCGGAAAAACTGTTAAAAAATTAAGAAAATTGGAATCAGAAAAAGAAGAAACTAATGATGAAGAAACTGCAAACAGATTAAAAAAAGAAATTGACTTTTTGCAACGAGATTATGAATCAAAGTTAAAACCAGTTGCACTTGAAATTGCATTTAACATAGATTCACAGATGGAAAAAATGTCAGCAGATGAAATTTTTCAGAAATTTCAGGTCAAAGATGTAAATTCAAAAATGATAGGAGATTGTGTTTACAAAATTTGCCAAAAATTAGAAAGACCTCCATCTCATAAAGTAGTTTTAGAAATAATGCCAGAGAAATTCAGACCTGATTAATCTTCAGGACTATAACTAACAATTTTTTTCCAACCTTCGGTATCAGTACATTGTTCATTAGTCATACGTGAAAATAATAGATCATTCATTTTTGCAAATTTTTCAGTGTCAAAATTAGATTCTTCCATATTTTCAATCATTTGATTTGCAAGACTCATGCATGCTTGTTCATGAAGATTTATTGCATTTGATGGAAAGAGAGTATTTGTTATTGCAATTATTGCAATTATCGAAATTCCAGCAATTAGGCCAATTTTTACAACTTTGTTCAAATCCATAAGTTATTCTCATCTTATAGATAAAATAAACAATATCATTAGGAAGAAAAAGGAAAATCATTTTAAGATCTAACCACTATATCATACGATGAAACTTTTTACAAAAACAGAAGACAATGCAACAAAATGTAAAAAATGTGGCTCAGACTTACATGATGCAGAGAGACTCAAAAGACATGAAAAAATTGCACATGGACGAAGAGTTGATGTCAAGTGTCGTAATTGCGGTACAGAGTTTAGAGACCCAGATGACTTGAGAAAACACAAAAAGAAATGTAAATGATCATATATGAGAATCCAGAGTTTCTTTAAAGATGTATTTGAGTTTTACACGTCTTCGTCTAATTAGGACATAGTATTGAATAATTTCAGCAATCTGTTCTTCAACAGTATTTTCATGTTCATTACTTTCAAGTAAAAAATCCAGATAATCTTTTTCATTTAATTTTACAGTTATTTTTCTCAAAATTATAACAGGGGATGGAGGAATATTACAGATTCATTATGCGATTCATTGATTAGTAGTCAAGCGTAATTACAGATGAAAAGATGAAAAAATGCATAATTTGTGGATGTAAAGATCACAGATTGGTTGGATGTATACGTCATAAGACAAAACAGTGTAATTGCTATAAGCAGGAATAATATTAAAAAAATATGGGATTGTTTGGAAAAAAGGAAGACCCAGAAGACTTGATGTATCAAGCAATGACATTTTTAGAAAAAAATCAACCAAAAGCAGCAGTTTCATTATTCAAAAAAGTTACAAAAATTGATCCAGAAAATGTTAATGCATGGTATAATCAGGGTTTGGCATTAAATCAGTTGAAAAAATATGCAGATGCAATAACATGTTTTGATATGATAACCCAAAGAAACCCAAATGATGCAGCTGCACTCAATAATCGAGGTATCGCAATGGCAGAACTTGGAGATCCTGAAGGAGCAATGGAATATTATGATAAAGCAATTAAAGCGGATTCAAGTTATGCACCTGCATATTACAATAAAGGAGTTCTATTGGATAAGAAACTTGAACATGAGGAATCACTGAAAGTTTTGGATGAAGCAATTGAGAAAGATCCAAAGAAACCAAATCCAAGATTTTACAAAGGGATTGTTTTAGGTAAAATGGGAAAACATGAACTTGCATTGAATTGTTTTGAAAGCGTTCATAGAGCAAATCCACAACACCTTGATTCATTGTTTCACAAAGGAATAGAGTTAGCAGAATTAGAAAGACATGAAAAAGCAATAGAAGTTTTTGATAAAATTTTAGATAAACATAAGGGAAATGTGAATGTGGTTTATGCCAAAGCTAGGAGTAAAGCTGCACTGAATGAGGTAAATGAAGCATTTGATTTGTTGAATGTTGCAATAAAGCATTCAAAGACAATCAAGTTATGGGCAAGAAAAGAAAAAGTTTTTCAGAAATTTTATGAGGATCCAGAATTTCAAAGAATGGTAAAATAACTAAAGAACTTTTTTCCTAACAGCATCAATTCTTAATATTTTGATTCGTTTTTTAGGACCAATCAATCTTGCTTCGTAAATTGGAACATAAATTTCCAATATATCCCTAAAATCAAATGTTTCTTCAGAAGATTTTATTCCAGAATCAGCTGGTTTTCTTAATTTTGCAATAAGTTTTGATTTTGCAGCATCAAGAGTAATTTCAGGCCGACGTATAGAGTCTTTATCATCATTGATTGTTTTTTTAGGATGTTTTTCCAATAGTTTCAGAGTGTCATTGTATGAGAGATTCATTTCTTTCCCATGATGATCGAACGATACATCATCAGAGTTTTCAAGCATCACACGTTCCTGCATTTGTATTTTTATTTTATTTTTGAATGAGGGTTCTAATTTACTTAGCACACCATGCTTTTTCTTGACAGGAAATACTTCATCAGATATGATTACTTCTTGAACATCTTTGTCTACAGATAACGTATGATCAGCATCACGAATGAAATCAACAGAGTATTTTCCAGATAAAAGAAGAATCGATTCATAATGCAATGTAAGTGAATGTAGATGTATCTCACTTTTTTTAGGTTTATGGAGTAAAGTTTGAAATGATTTTACTTTTCTAGAGTCAACCATTTCTTCAGCAGCATCAAAATCAAGAGCCGGTTTCAACGAGACCACTTTTACTTTTGTATCATTTTTTGCCATATTAACTACATACAATTGATTCATGTATTTTTAAATCCTGTTAAACTATGACTCATATACAACACAATAATCATGTTAAACATGCAAAAAGAGAATCTCTTTACAAAATCAGGCATACCAAGTAAAAAAGCAAAAATAAATTATTTTACAGGGAAAATTTCTGCAAAGGATATTTCAGCTAAGATTAAGCCTAATACTGAAAAAATTTATCATGTAACATTCAAAAATGGAGCAAGAACTAAACTTCATTTTCATGATGCAGGTCAAACACTAATTGTTACTAAAGGAAAAGGTAGCTTAGTTATGTATAAGAAAATAGGTAATGGAACAAAAAATTTTAAAATAAAAAAACTAGAAAGTGTAAATCTCAACAAGGGAGATTGTGTTCACATTCCTGCAAAAAGATTGCACACCCATGGTTCTATAAAGAAAAATGAAGATTTTGCACATGTTGCAATAAATTCATTTCCAAAAAAGAATTCAGAACCAAAAACAATCTGGTATGAATCAGATTTTAAAACAAATGTAACTGAACGATTATCATAAATGAATATTAAAAAAATCAAAGATTTAGAAGCATTCTCAGGACAAGAAGGAACTCAAATTAGACAAATTTTTTCTCCAACAGATACAAACAATGCTATTCGATATAGTATAGCACATTGTACAATTAGCCCAGGAAATAATTCAAAACCCCATACAATGAAAACAAGTGAGATTTACTATATTCTACAAGGAAGCGGAACAATGCATATCGGTGAAGAGTTGAAGGAAATTTCAAAAAACGAATCAGTTTTTGTTCCACCAATGTCGAAACAGTTCATAGAAAATAATGGGGAAATAGATCTAATTGCGCTTTGTATAGTAGATCCTGCATGGAAACAAGAAGATGAGATTGATGAATAGAGAATTGTTTTTAATATATTATAGATAATGAAAAACGTTGAATTCAAACCAAGCCTACAGAACATTAGAAGTTTCCAACAATTCAGAATTTGATGAAGTCAAATATGCATATAGAAAACTTGCACTTCAATATCATCCAGATAAAAATAAAAATACAGAAAGTGAAAAAAGATTCAAAATAATTACTGAGGCATACCACTTTTTGAAAAATCAAAATAAACATTCTTCGAGAAAGAAACCACAAAAAACACAGGAAAAATCAGATTATACAAAAACAAATCAAAAGTTCTACAAGAGAACAAAATGGGGAAAAGAAGGTCAAAATGAAACACCAGAAGCCGATTGGGGCAAATACACAAAAGATTTTGAAGCAAATGAGGAATGGTGGAAAAGATATGAAAAGGAATTCTGGCAAAAATATGAAAATACAGTTAATGAGCAAACAAAAGAACCAAAAGAAGATAGAGGTTTTACAAAGAAGCACAAAGAAATCGATTTAGGAGTAAATGTTGATCAAAGTTTGTGTATAGGATGCTGCAGTTGCGAAACAATCGCACCAGAAGTATTTACAATTGATAAAAATACAAAATCAAATCCAAAATCACGTGTTTATAATAAAAATGGTGCAAAAAATAAGAAAATCATTAATGCTGCAGAAACATGTCCAACTAAAGCAATAATTGTAGATGATTTAGAAGAAAACGAAAGAATTTTTCCATATTAGACAATTTTTAATTGATTGTAAAGTGAATTAACTTCAGAATCAGATAATTCAATTTTGTTTGTAAACATGGAATGGACAGGACCTGCAGAATCATTGTTACTTCGAGGTATAAGATGAACATGGACATGAGGAATTTCTTGCCCACTATCTTTTCCATTATGAATTGCTACAAGTGTTGAACCTTGAAGTGAATCAACCTTTGACATCATTTTATGTACCGTATTGAATAATTTTTGATTTATTTCAGAAGGTAGATCTTGGATTTTAGCATGATGTTTTTTTGGAATTACCAAAGTGTGTCCTTTTGCAACAGGAAATGCATCAAGAAATGACATAGTATCATCATCTTCATACAAAATTTTTGTTGGTATTTCTTTTGAAACTATTTTACAGAAAATACAATCCATTTTATCCACCAGGAGTTACAATTGTTGCCCAAGGCAATCCATGTTCATAAGTTATCGTGACCGTAGTTCCCTGCTTCAGATTACAGTTCTCGATGGTTTTCGGAATTTTATCAGACGTATCAACATAGCAATTTCCATCTGCAGACCTAAAAATTTCAACCTCTTCAGTTACATCTTCACGAATAAAGTTCCAAAATGGAAAAACAAGAGTAGAAAGAACAATTCCAGCAACTGCAAGAGATCCCAGAAACACTATAGCATATTTTTGACCATCAGATAATTCCAATATTTAATCACAGAAATTTTGTATTAATAATTTTACCACATACCGCCTTGCTCAACACCGCCCTTGGTGCTGAATTCAGGTTTTTTCTCAGGGACGTTACCATGTGCTTTTTTCATGTGTCGTTCTAACCTTTCAGGTTGATGTAATTCTAAATCACAGACTTTGCATTTGGTATTAGTTTTCTTATCATCTTTCTTTTTCTTACCAAATAATCCCATGAAAATGATTGAAAGAAGAATGATATAATGGTTTTTCAAAGAGGCTTCGTGACAGTAAAAAATATCACAGTTTTAGGTTCAGGAGTCATGGGTCATGGGATTGCACAGGTTTCAGCAACTGCCGGATATAATGTAGTATTACGAGACATCAAACAAGAATTTCTGGATAAAGCAATGGAGAAAATAAAATGGAGTTTAGACAAAATGGTTTCCAAAGAAAAAATTTCAAAAGAAGAAGGAGATTCAATTTACTCAAGAATTAGCCCAGTCGTAGATTTGGCGGATGCAGTAAAAGATGCTGAAATGGTAATAGAGGTAGTTCCAGAAATAATGGATCTTAAAAAACAAGTTTATGCAGAATTGGATAAAGTTGCAAAACCAGAGGTCATTTTTGCATCAAACACAAGTACATTACCTATAACAGAGATTGCAAATACAACAAGCAGACCTGAAAAATTTATTGGAATTCATTTTTTCAATCCACCACAACTCATGAAATTAGTTGAAGTCATCCCAGGTGAAAAAACATCACAAGAGATTACAGAATTAACACAAGAGTTTGTGAAATCAGTCAATAAACAAGCAGTCTTGTGTAGAAAAGACGTTCCAGGATTTATCATAAACAGATTATTCATACCAATGGTTCACGAAGCATGTTATTTGCAAGATAGAACTAACGCAACTTTAGAAGAGATAGATTCGGCAGTAAAATTCAAACTAGGATTTCCAATGGGAATTTTTGAATTGGCAGACTTTACAGGCATGGATGTTATCCATAAAGCAACTGTAGAGATGCATTTACGAGATAAAAAAGTAATCAATCCGCATAAAACAGTAGAAAAAATGTTTGACGAAAAAAAATTAGGTCAGAAATCTGGAGAAGGTTATTACAAATACTCAGACGACAAATATGAGAGAGTTGAATTATCTGAGGAATTAGCAGGAAAATGTAATCCAATTCAATTAGTTGCAAATATTTTGAATAATGCTGCATGGTTAATTACAAACGGTGCAAGCGATATTGAAGAGATAGAAAAGGCATGCAAGTTAGGATTAGGATTGAAAAAACCATTATTTGATACTGCAAAAGAAATTGGCATCAAAAACATTGTTGATGAGTTAAACAAACTTGCAGAGGAACATGGAGAATTTTACAAACCAGATCCACTTTTAGAATCTATGAGTTAGTTTGTTCTAAGATATAATCAACTGCATCTTTAGGAGAATCAAATCCAACAATTTTTACATTTTCTCGATGATCTAGATATTGATCTGCATATTTTGTAGCCATACCACCAGAATTTTTGATGGTTGCAATTGGTTTTTTGTACATATATGCAGCGCATATTTCAGACAAAGTACCAGAGCCACCACCAACAACAATAACACCGTCAGCAGATAATGCGTTTAGAAAATCTCTAGATAATCCCATTCCAGAAGGAATAACGATATCACAAAATTCGTTTGCAAGAGATGAATCATCTTGTGGTAAAATTCCTATTGTTAATCCACCCCCATCTTTTGCTCCATGAGATGCAGCCTTCATTACTCCACCAAGACCACCAGTAATCAATACAGAATTGGATTGCGCAACAAGTTTTCCTGCATCATATGCAATTTTTTCAAGATCAGGAGTACATCCATTATCATTATTTCCAATAATTAAGATCTGACGCATTTTTGCCATGAAAGAATTTCATACGTGTATAATATAATATAATTTAAAAAACAAAGGAAGGTTTAAAACAAAAAGGGAATTCATTTGAATATGGATAAACGTTCAATGCCAGTTTGCTTTACAAATGAGCAATACAAAAAGATCGAAGAAATTGCCAAGAAAAAAGGCATGCTAAACTCTAGTCAAGGTTTAGAGAAACTACTATCAGAACTCTAAATCAAAAAATTCTTTTTATAATTTTATAATTTATTAGATCCTTATTTTGTTAATAATTATGGGATTATTTGATAAAAAACCAGCAATTTGCACCGTTTGTAAGAAAGAGACAAAACACAAACATAAAGCAAAAAAAGAATGGTATGTAGAATCACCACTTTGCGGAGATTGCTACATGGACAAGATGAAGGAATCTTATGACTCAAACATTAAATCAAAATGTGTCATATGTGGAACACAGAAGAAAATTACAGACTTGTGGGAACCGAGATGGCAATGGGATATGAAAGGATTACTTTGTAAAACTTGTTTTGATAACAAAGAAGGCGATTTTAAAACAAAAAAAGAATTTTGTGTATTATGTAACAAAAAAATGGGATTCATTCGATATAATCCAAAACCAGAATGGAAAATTAAAGGCCAGTTATGTAGAAGATGCTGGGATGAACAAAAAGCTAAAAACAGCTAAGATGAAATTTTTTAAAAAAATTCCATGTGAGAAATGTGATTTAGAATTTAAAAGTCAAGAAGAATTAATGCAACATTTGCAAATTACACACTACAAAGATTTGCCATATGATTGTAAAGAATGTGGGGAAAATTTTTCAAATATGGAAGATATGAGAACTCATTTGCAAAGAAAGCACAGTTACAAAAAAGACAGAATTTAGATTGCTTTTACGTTTCTAACAAGACCGGGTCTTTTCTTTGTAAATACTCTAAAACCACAGATACATTTGATTTCAGGTAATCTTGCTAATTCTTCTAATGCGGTTTCATGACCACATCTCATGCATTTGTAAAATACATCAAATTTCTCTTCAGAAAAAGATTCTTCAAAATTCTCTTCAGACATAGTTGCTAATCACGAACTCCATAATAAAAGGCTAAGTTATTTTAGAGATAACTCAATGTAGACGTCATCAGGTATTTTTAGACGCATTAATTGTCTTATTGCTTTATCATCTGCATTAAGATCAATAATTCGTCTGTGCATTCTCATTTCCCATTTTTCATATGTTTCAGTACCACTGCCACATGGAGATTTACGGGTTACAACATTAAGACGTTTTACAGGAAGTGGAGTTGGACCTTTTACTTTAACACCAGTTTTTTTACCAATACCCATAATTTCATCACATACACCACCGAGCTTCAAAAGACTTGTACTAGTTAATTTAATGCGAGCATTTTGAGCCATAATGACTCGTTCTCTAAGGTGTGTGTGCTTCTGTAATTTCTTTTACGACACCGGCAGCAATTGTTGCACCCATGTCTCTTAATGCAAATCTACCCATTTCAGGGAATTCACTAAATGTTTCAATTGGTGTTGGTCTTACAGGTCTAATTTTAACAATAGCAGAATCACCAACTTTTAAGAACTTTGGATTTTCTTCATCCATTGCACCGGTTTGTGGATTAATTTTTCCTAGAAACTCGGTAATTGTTGCTGCAACTTGTGCGGTGTGAGCATGCATGACAGGTGTGTAACCTGGTGCAATTGCAGTTGGATGATGAATAACTATAATTTGTGCTTTGAATTCTTTTGCAACATTTGGTGGTGCGTCTGGAGTTCCCAATACATCACCACGTTTGATATCTTTCTTTTCAATTCCTCTCAAGTTGAAACCAATGTTATCGCCTGCTTCTGCACTTGGAAGTTCTGCATGATGGGATTCAATAGATTTAATCTCACCTTGTGCGCCAGATGGCATTACAACGATTTTTTGTCCTGGTTTCATCAATCCGGTTTCGACACGTCCTACAGGAACGGTTCCTACACCAGTGATTGAGTATACATCTTGAATTGGAAGTCTTAATGGTTTACCAGTTGGTTTTTCAGGTGCAACGAAATCGTCAAATGCTTCTAAGAGAGTTTTACCGGAGTACCAACCCATGTTCTCAGATTTTTTAACTAAGTTATCGCCTTTCCATCCAGAAACTGGAATGAATGGTACCTCATCTGGTTTGTAACCACATGATTTGATTAGTCCTTTACCTTTCTCTACTGCTGCTTTGTAAGCATCTTCAGAAAAGTCACTATCATCCATTTTGTTAATTGCAACAATAATTTGACCTACACCAAGTGTCTTTAGTAAGAAAGCGTGTTCACGTGCTTGTCCACCAGGTGCAATTGCGGTATCAGTTTCACCAGGTTTTGCAGATAGTACAAGAACTGCACAGTCTGCTTCTGATGCACCGGTAATCATGTTTTTGATAAAGTCTCTGTGTCCAGGAGCGTCGATTAATGTATAATTGAATTTTGGGGTATCGAATTTTTGGAAAGCAAGGTCAATAGTAATACCTCTTTCTCTTTCGTCTTTGATGTTATCCATAACCCAAGCGTACTTGAAAGTATCACCTTTTCCAGTTTTCTCAGATTCAGCAGCATGAGCATCAATTGTTCTTTGGTCAACTACACCAAGATCCATCAAAAAGTGACCCATTGTTGTGGATTTACCATTATCAATGTGTCCTGTGATAATCATGTTCAGGTGTGGTTTGTCTGCCATAGAAAATTCGTATCAAGTCCGCTTTATAATCATTTTGATTTTTTGCATTTTTTTGCATCATTTTTTGAAATTTTTAGATCATAACAAATTCTCAGTTTTAGCATATACTATAAATCAAAGAAGAAAAAATCGTTAATATGAAAATTACAGTATCTGTAATCAAAGCAGATGTTGGAGGTATTGGAGGACACACAAGACCTAGCGATAATTTAATTCAGGCAGTTAGAGATACTGTAAAGGCTTCATCAGATCTGTTAATTGATTATTACATTGGATATTGTGGAGATGACGTACACATTGTCATGAGCCATACACACGGCGTAGATAATGAAAAAATTCACAAACTAGCATACGATTCATTTGTTGCAGGAACTGCTGTTGCAAAGAATGAAGGTTTGTATGGTGCAGGTCAAGATTTGTTGAAAGATTCTTTTTCAGGAAATGTAAAAGGAATGGGACCTGGAGTAGCAGAATTAGAATTTGAAGAAAGAGCAAACGAGGCATTTACAGTTTTTGCAGCAGATAAAACAGAACCAGGATGTTTCAATTATCCAATGTACAGATTGTTTGTTGATGCACTAAGTAATACAGGATTAATTGTAAACAAATCACTTGCAAAAGGTGTTGATTTTCATATAATGGATGTAGAAGAAGCAACAATTGCAAAATTATCATTATGGCAAGATAAACCAGTGTTAGAAGCTGCACTAATGTATCCAGGAAGATATGTTATTTCATCAATCACAACAAAAGAGGGAGAGCCAATCATGGATGCATCAACAGACAGATTACACAACATTGCAGGAACATATGTCGGCAAAGATGATCCAGTATGTATTGTACGAACACAAAAGATGTTCCCTGCAACAGAAGAAGCAGGAAGTGTTTTCAATAATCCCCACTACGTTGCAGGAAATACTAGAGGAAGTCACAACATGCCTTTAATGCCTGTTAAACTAAATTCTGCTGCAACAATTAACTTCTGCATTCCAATTGTACAATCATTAGTTTTCAGTATGCATGATGGAAAGTTCACAGGTCCATTTGATGGATTTTCAACTCCAGATTGGGACTATGTAAGAGAACAAGCAACAATCAAAGCACTCGCAATTAGAAGTCAAGGATTCATTCATCCAGCAACACTTGTTCCAGATGAATTAGAATATGCAGAAGGATACAAAGACGTGATGACAGGACTCAAAGAAAAAATGGTCCCAATGGATTCAAAGTCAGATACTAGTGAAAGAAAAGAAAATTACGAAGATCCAGATTAGAGATCTCAAATATTTTAAGAAAAGATTAAATCAATTGTTCTCTTAGCATACACATGATTTCAAAGTATGAATTTCAATTTTCGTTCCTATCTCAAAGTGTAGCAAAGATTGCAATGACTGTTGCTGCAGTATTGACATTTTCACATATAGTAGTTCAGCTATTTGGTCAGACCATCCCAGATATTTTCTGGCCAGTCTTCAAAGACATTGGAGCAGGCTTTATCATAGTTACAGCATTTGTATTTGCCGTAGCATGGTTTCTAAAAGCTCGACCACATAACAGACCAAAACATTACTCTATTGTAATATTTGACATAGACGGAAAAGAAACAGTCTTGCCAGGATTACGAACAGAATTTAAAAATCACGACGTAGCATGGAGTTTTATGAAACAATACAAAGAGGCATACCCACTAAACAATTTTGCTTTGGTATCAGATATTAAAAAAGATCGAAAAAAAGTCATGTTCAGATACATTTAGAACAAAAGTTAATCAAATAAAAGACAAGAACAAGAACAATACATGAAATTTTCAATTATTTCAGATGCATTTCAAAAAATGGAATCCACAAGTAAAAGACTTGAATTAACAGATATTCTTGTAAAACTAATACAAGAAATTCCCAAAGATGTAATTTCAAAAGCAGTTTATCTTATTCAAGGAAAACTACGACCAAACTTTGAAGGAGTAGAATTGGGAATTGCAGAAAAACTTGTTATGAAAGCAATGTCAAAATCATCAGGAATACCACTAAAAAAAATTGAAGATGATTATAACAAAGGAGGAGATTTAGGACAAACTGCAGAAAATATTTTACAACAAAAAATTCAAACAACATTTGCATCAGAAACGATCACATTAGAGAAAGTTTATGAAACATTATTCAAAATTTCAAAATTAGAAGGCAAAGGCTCACAAGAAATGAAAATGAGATATGTTTCAAGTATGCTAAATGATGCAACGCCACAAGAATCAAAATTTATTTTAAAAATTCTACTAGGAACATTACGCCTAGGTATTGCAGAAAATACAGTTATGGATGCACTAGCAATTGCATTTACCGGAAAAAAAGAAAATAGAGAAGTGATTGAGAATGCATACAATGTTTCTAGTGATTTAGGAAAAGTTGCAGAAGTTCTTTCAACTGAAGGAATTGAACAAATAGAGAAATTTCAAATTAAATTATTTAGTCCAATTAGACCAATGCTAGCAGATAGGATTAAGAGTGGAGAAGATACTGTGAAAAAATTTCAGGAAAAATTTGCTGCAGAATACAAATTAGATGGAGAACGAGCACAAATTCATAAACAAAAAGATACAATAGAAATTTTTTCTAGAAGTTTAGAAAAGATTACATCATACTATCCAGATATAGTTGAGAAAATTTCCAAATTAATTATTTCAGATAATGTAATTTTAGAAGCAGAAGTAGTTGCTATGAATTCAAATTCAGGTGATTTCTTACCATTCCAAGAGTTAATGCACAGACGAAGAAAATATGAAATTGATGATGCAGTTGCAAAATATCCTATAACAGTTAATTTCTTTGATGTATTATTTTCAGATGGAAAAAATTGTATGGACAACAAATATGATGAGAGAAGAAAGTTATTGGAAAAAATTATCAAACAAGATGATTTTGCCAGACTTATTCCAATGTCAGTAATAGAAAGTGAAGAAGAAGTTCTAGAAGTTTTAGAAAATTCAATCAATTCAGGTTGTGAGGGACTAATGCTAAAAGATCTGAATTCAACATATCGAGCAGGAACTAGAGGAAGTAATTGGTTGAAATTGAAAAGAGAATATCAAAATGAACTTGGAGATAGTCTTGATTTGGTAGTTATTGGTGCATTTTTTGGAAAAGGTAGACGAACAGGCAAGTATGGAACATTGTTGTTAGCTACATACAATGACGAGGAAGATGTTTTTCCAAGTATTTGTAAAGTTGGGACAGGTTTTACAGATGAGAGTTTAGATCAACTATATCAAATTCTTTCATCAAAGGTGACATTGAAGAAGAATCCAAGAATTGTTAGTGAAATGGAAGCAGACGTTTGGTTTGAACCAGAATTAGTTATTGAAATAGTCGCATCAGAAATAACACAAAGTCCAATACATAAAACAGCAATAGACAAAATTAAAGAAAAAACAGGATTGGCATTACGATTTCCAAAATTCACAGGAAAAATAAGAACAGAGAAAAATGCAGAAGATGCGTCAACAGATGAGGAAGTTATTGCACTCTACAAAGTACAAAAAAAGACAGAAACTCAGGAATGACTTAAAAATCAATTAACCAAGCCTTAATATTCAGTCTGAATATTAAGAGAACTTGTTATGTACAGTGGGGAATTAGAAGTACAGGCAAAACGTAAAGCAGTTGCCGTATTACAAGACGAAATTAATAGAATACTAAATGCTGGAAGAAGTCTTTCACAACTCCCAGAATTAATTGTAAAAAAAGACAAGGCAGGAATTAAAGATGCATTAGAACAAATCGCATCATTAGAAGAAGAAGTTGAAAGTTTGAGGAGAAAGATTACAAGAGATGTAGCAGACGTTGGAGGTCTAATTCTAAATCGTGAAAATTTGCTCAATACCGCATATACTATGGATGAAATTGCAGGATACATTACAGGAATTGCATTCAAATTATCAAACATCAAAGCAACCACACTAAAATCATCAAAATTAGAGGGAGACCTAACAGAATTAATCGAATTAGTAGTAGATGAAATTTACAAATTAAACGAAATTATCAGAAGCCTAAATTCTGATTCTGCAAAATCAATTGAATTGGCACAAGATACACAAAAACTAGAAAGAGAAATCGATATCAAATATAGAAAAATGGTATTGAAAGCACTTGAAATTTCTACTACAAGTGAAATGCTATTGATGAAAGATACAATAGAAGGAATCGAAGAAATGGCAGACAAATGTCAAGAAGTATCAGATTCATTCATTCTTTTGGCATTGAGCTTATAATTTTGAAGACAGAACTTTTAGAAAATCGTTTGATTGTATGGAGTTTAGATGATTCTAAAAAATTATTTAGTCAAGGATATTATGGAAAACCTATTGGAATTCCAAAACCAAAATTAGATGAAATCAATGTTCCATTAATTTTAGATTTAATTGAAGGGTACTATTTAATGACCAAATCAAAAATACAAATTTACAAAAATAAGAAAAAAATCACTTTAAAAAAAATGTTCGATGTTTGTCAAGAACAACATAATAACTTTGAGAAAAAATTTCAAGTGTATAGAGATTTTAGAGATAAAGGATACATTGTAAGTCCAGGTATAAAATTTGGATGTGACTTTGCCGTTTACGAAAAAGGACCTGGAATCGATCATGCACCATTTTTGGTTCAGGTGTATAATAGAAATGAAAACATGACATCTACAGATGTTGTATTAGCAGGAAGATTAGCTTCAAGTGTTAAAAAACAATTCATTTTAGCAATTCCATTTGGAAAAGAAAGAGTAGATTATGTTGCGCTAGATTGGTGGAAAGCTTAAAAGCTTTTGATGTGACCTGCTATTTTATCAAATATTTCAAATTGTACTTTTGATACATTAAATTCAAAACTATTTTTCCATTTTCCGTATATTCTAACTCCTTTGGAGGTAGGATCAATTGTTATCGTTGCATTATCAACAGATTGTTGTGCGATTAGATCATTTAGTACAGAATCATCATTTAATGTATCAGTGATTTTTCCACCTTGCCATTCAACTTTTGTAACTTTTTTTGAGCCGAAATGTCCAGAGGTGTGCAAAACAGTTCTTGCAGTAAGGTCTATTGGTTTTTTTGTTTCTTTCCTAACGATAAAGTGTGCCTGAAAGCGGTCTTGTGCGCCCCATGGAAGTGGATTTGGATCTTGCATAACTATCCCTTTTGAATAATCTGAATGACGTCAATGTTTGTTCCAGTGACATCTAAACAGCCCTTGTTTGTAACCATTCGAGTACTCTGTGAAAATACTCTACTGTAATAATCATCATTTTCAACATCATCTGTTGCAATTTCTTTAGGTGTTGAATCTACTGCGATCTCATTTAACATTTCTGAAAATTTTTCAGTTTCTGATTTTATAACAAATGTGTCAGGTTCATCATCATGCATTAGCTATCTTGAAGATTACCCTCAAATAAAGATAATTCTCTAGTGACAAGCAATTAATATTGCAATTCTGACAAAATTTTTGTCAGATTGAAGTTCGAAAATAAAGTTGTTTTAATCACAGGCAGTGGAACCGGCATCGGAATGACCGTTGCTAAGAAATTTATAGAAAATGGAGCAAGTGCCATAATTCTAGGCAGACGAAAAGAGCCTCTTGAAAGTACATCAGAAATGTTAACAAAAATTATTAATGAAAAAAATTCAAACGGATTTGTAAAGATATTTTCAGGAGTAGATGTGAGTGATGAAAAATCAGTTACAGAAATGTTTGATGCAATAAAAAACGAGGGCATTAATGTAGATGTAATAGTAAACAATGCAGGAGTATCAGGACCAGTAACATGTTTTGCACATGCACCTTTAGAAGATTTTAGAAGCACCGTAGACATACATCTAACTGGAACATTTTGGACTTCAGTACAGGCATTGAAGGTTATGAAAGAAGGTGGAAAAATTATTACCATTTCAACATTCTTTGCTGAAGAAAGACCGCTAGAACAAAGACCATATAGATTCAGAGGCCCATATACAGCATCACAAGGCGCAAAGAACAGATTAGTTGAAGCAATGTCATGGGAACTAACTGAAAAAGGAATCATTTCAATTGGAACAAACCCAGGTCCAGTTCATTCAGATAGAATTTACAAAACGGTTTATCCAAAAGCTGCATCAGAATTTCTCAGAGTAAGTGGATTTGAGGATTTAACACCTACAGAAGTAGAAGCTGCAAACAAAGAGATTGTAGGCCTACTTGGCGAAGATGAAGATATCATTAAGAATGGAATTAAGGCTGCTGCAGAAAAATTAGGAAAACAGGAATCTACATTTACCAATTTACTAAACAAAGTTCAAAGTATTGCAGAGAAAATTCAGAAAAATACATCAACAATGATTGCAGATCAACAATTCTTATCACAAGATCAAGTTGCAACAACAGTTCTAACATTAGCAGGTGATGATCAAGCAAAAATTCTAAATGGAAAAATTATTCCAGGAGACAGAGTTTTCTACCCAGTAAGATCACACATCACATCAGTTCCAGAAACTGTAAAACAACATGATTATTCATCAAAAATTGCAGTGCTAACAATAGATGCAACTGATGAAGAGGATGCAAAGAAAGCTGAAGAAATTGCAACAAACGTGCAGTCAAACGGGGGTCAAGCAATTTGTTTTATTTCAAGTAAATGTTCAAAAGAAATTCAAGATTCAATTGCCAACAAATTTCATTCACACGTAATAGATTTTTCAAATAATGAAGAAATTACAAGATGGTTTAATACAGCAAAATCAAAAGGCGATATAGAAATATTCATACACATTACAGGTAAAGTTCCAAAAATTTCAAAATTAACTGAATTATCTAGAAGCGAATGGGATGAATTAACAAACAAATTCATCAATATTCCAGCTACAGTTAGTCAGAATGCAATGGGCATTTTTGTTCCTAATGGTTCAGATGATCCAAGACTTTTCAAAGATGCAAAGGGACGTATCGTCATTATTGGTCCAGACCTTCCATATGGAAAAAAGATAGGAGGAGGAGAAAGAGCAAAAGTTGAAGTGTTCAGAGGTGCGTTGAGACCATTTGCAACAACAATTAATCAGGAATTGAGTGATGTTTTGAAATCAAATGTTAGAGTATTTCTAACATTAGCAGGTACAGTAGACGGTAAAGAACCAGACAATACAAGAATTACAGATGCAGTTAATTATTTGATATCTGATGATTCAAAATCTAGTGCAGAAGTAATTTTCTGTCCTGACGAATCAAGATAGAAAATGGAAAAATTTAAGACATTAAAAGTAGGAAATTCATTTGTTTCTACAACAAGTATTTCAAAAAAAGAATTAGAAGAATATTTGGGATTTTCAAGAATAAAAAATGCAATGTTTGAAATTGATTCTGGAAAAGATGAAGAACGAGTGATTTCAGGACGAGCAATTATTTCACGTATGGAAGGAGAGTTTACCAGATTACGACAGATTTATGGAAATTATATCGTATTGTATGGAATTGATGGAGATGAAGAATGGAAAAATAGACAAACTAGATTTGTAAGACCAGTATATACAGACCAAGTATTACGATTAAAATTTACAATTTCAGATAAACGAGACATTGATGAAGAATATGGTTTGATTAGCGTTGATTTTGAAGCAACCTTTGAAGATGGAGAATTAGTTTTAACATCAAAGAGAAATCTTTACAGAATTAAAAAAGAGCCACCGAATCGATAATCAACTTTACAGCAGCGGCTAAAAGAACTATTGTTACAAGAATTTTTAATTTTCTCTCTTTAATTTCTAATGACAATCTGGCACCAAGTAAACCACCACAAAATGCACCAATTGCTAAGAAAAACGCTTGTAAATAATCAGGATGTCCTAACGCAGAATGTACTAAAAGACCGCTAAGAGAGGCAAACATCAAAACAAGTTGTGCAGTAGGTGCAGCCTTTCTCATAGGAATACCAATTCCAATAACCATCAATGGAACAAAGACAATTCCGCCACCAATTCCAAACAAGCTAGAAATTATTCCAGCAAAGAAGCTTGCACCTGCAGAAATTATCATCATTAATGCGGTTTGATTATATGGTTTTTCGCCAATTGCACGTTTAAGAAATATGTAAACTGCAGAAGCAATCAACACAAATGCAAATAGAATCTGAAAAGCGACAGGAGTCATTACATCAGATACAAAAGCACCTAAAATTGTTCCAGGAATACACATCAGACCAAGCTTTATTCCAATTCCAAATTCAACACGTTTTTGACGTGCATATGAAATAGTTGACGCTACAGAATTACTAAACGCTGCAAAAAGGCTATTACTTGCTGCAAGAGATGGAGGAAATCCTGCAAATGTCATTACAGGAACTGCAATGATTCCGCCACCAAGTCCTACAATAGAACCAAGCACACCTGCTGCAAATCCCAATGGAATTAACCATAAATTTTCATACATTGTAAGTTAGGACAGAAGATCATGAGGTATATTAGATTTAGGAAAAAATAGTTAACTGCTATGACAATGTATGGATACTATGGCTCAAGCATTTGTTTTAATTAATTGCGAATTAGGCTCAGAAGAACAAATTATCTCAGAGCTAAAAACATTTCCAGACATTAAAGAAGTTCGTGGCACATTTGGGGCATATGATATAATTGCAAAAGTATCTTCAGAATCAATTGAAAAAATTAGAGAAACCATTACATGGAAAATACGTAAAATCGAGAAAATTCGTTCTACACTAACACTAACTAAAATTGAAGAACAAGGAAAATAATTATTCTACAGGACCAATATAGAAAATAACACTAACATCAGTTCTAATCTCTTCATCACCAGACATTATTGGTGCAGATTTCATTGAGGATTCTGCAAATCCATCAAAGGATGCACGCATTGGGCTATCATAATATGGCACCGAATTGTCATGAATGATAATAGATTTTACTCCAACAATTTTTTGTTTTAACGGAACAAGTGCTTTCTCTGCCTTTTGTGTAGCATCAGTTATTGCATCAGCAATTAAATCATCACTAATGTTTTGGAATTTCTCATCAGATAATTGAAATGATACATTGTCAACGCGGTTTGCACCCGAAGATACTGCAATATCAATTATGTTTCCAGCAGAATCAATCTTATCGGTTTGAATGGACAGCATGTTGGATACGCGATAACCAATTAGAATTTGTTTATCTTTTGAATCTGAAAAATCATATAATGGATAGATTCTAAAATTCGATGTCTGTATATCGTCTTCAGAAATTCCAGAATTAGTTAACGATGAGATGACAGAGTTTAACGAGTTGGAATTTTTAGACAAAGATTCATTTGCAGTTTTTGCTTCAGAGTCAACGCCAAGAACAACAATGAGTGTGTCAGGTTCTGAAGAAGCAGTTGCACTACCTGAAACCGAAATAGTATTTTGTGAAGGATCATATTTTTCTATCCAGTGAGTCATTAGCTCATCACTAATTTCAAATTCAGCATCTTGCGATACGGCTTGATTTTCATATTGAGTTAAAGTTACAGCAAAGGCTAAAACAAATACAACACCTACTATCACAGCTATGTTGATACGAGTATCCATACGATTTATCAAAAGATATAGTATAAAAATTCACGAGTTACAGAGAGATTGTAAATGAAGGACATACCATTACTTGATCCCGTTACTGAATTAAAGAAATTGTTTGATGCAAAAAAGTTTGATGCATCAATAGAATTTTGTCAAAAATTATTAGAAAAAGACCCAAATGATCCTATCGCACTACAAAATATCAGTACAGCATACTATGCAGTAGGCGCATATGAAGATGCCATCAAATGTTGTG